>OGSC01000203.1_pt1 | contig 47659 bp, 46 predicted proteins | sample 1573751 | NCBI WGS metagenome assembly OGSC01 (sample SAMN03295840, study PRJEB24534) | human gut metagenome | isolation source: fecal sample 8 from infant 5 | host: Homo sapiens | place: USA: Pittsburgh, PA | collected 2014-07
GCAAAGGAAAGATCAATATATAAATAAGAAATTTCATATATTTAAATAAATTAATAGTATTTTAAAGAACACAATTCCAGTAAAAATAAAATTATTACTGGAATTGTGTTTTTATGATTAACTAAGAATTTGATAAATTAAAAAATACTTAGATAGAAAGGGTGGCTAGGCAATAATACCTATAATTAAGGTTTAAATTCAGTCTTTATTAAAATATACAGTTATTCCTTTATTTACTCAAAATTTTTAAACTCTTAAACCACAGATTTAAAACATGATAAAGATAAAAACAACTTAACTATGAGTTAAATTTTCTATATCATATTCAACTATGAATCTATTGGTATACAGGTTAAAGTAAGTTATACTAAGTGCATAGAATCCTACAATAACTATATGGAGTGATAAATAATGGAAAAATTATTAATAGGTGAAGTTATTTATAGATTAAGAAAAAAAAAGCTATTACCCAAGAACAGTTGGCAAATTTTATTGGAGTATCCACAGCAGCAGTATCTAAATGGGAAAGTGGAACTTCATATCCAGACATAACATTATTACCAGTTATTGCAATATTTTTTAACGTTACTATTGATACGCTATTAAATTTTAAAATTCAACTTTCAGATGAGGAAGTTATGAAAATATTTGCTGAATGTGAAAAACTATTTAGTAATGGTGAGTTGGGAAAAGCTATAGTTAAGAGCAAGGAATACATAGTAAAGTATCCATCAAGTTATTATTTAAAGCTTAGGATAGGTTTCTTATTTACTATGTATTCATGGAAAAGTACAGAGGAAGAAAAGGGTATGGATATGATAAAGTATTCTATTGAACTATTTAAAGATATAGCTAAAAATTGTACAAAAATAGAATTAGTTGAACAAGCACTATTTCAACTGGGTGCATTATATCCATCAATAGGAGAAGAAGATAAAGCTATAGAAGTTTTAAATAAAATTAATAAAAGTGAGCTTGATCCTAATCTTTTACTTTCTAATATATATATGAAGAAAGATGAATTAAAAAAAGCAAGGGATATATTACAAAGTAAACTATATAAAAATATTAATGATATAACCTTTGTATGCTTCGGTTTGGCCAATTCTTATATGAAAGATAAAAAAGATTTAAGTATGATAGAAAAATATTATAACTTATCAATTAACATTAAAAAAGTTCTTTCATCTAATGGAGATTATATCTTAAGTTTATCAATGGAATACTTAAATTTTGCACAAGTTTATTTGAAATTTGGTGAAAGTAAAAAAGCTATAGATATGCTACATAAGATGGTAGAAGATATAGGAGAAAATGATATTAATGAACCAGAAAATTTTAGAGATATTTGGTGTTTTAATGAAATTCCAAAGGGAAAGAAAACTATAACTATGAATTTATATGAAAATATATTTAAAATCTTTGAAGCACCAGAATTTGATTTAATTAGAGAAAATAAAGAATTTATTGATATAATAAATGATTTGAAAAATTTAGAGAAAAAATCTTTGAGTGAGAAATAAAAAATATAAATAAAAGAGATGGTTTTATAAATAAAAATCAATTCTATGTCTAATATTAGTCTTGATAGTTAGATAAATAGTCATATGGTAATAGATTTTATATAAAAGGATTAGTTAATCACAGATTTTATATTATATCCATATTTTATATAGTAAAAAATAATTGAAGGTGTGCAATGAAGAAAAGATTTGGAACAGTTCTAAATTGTATTGATGGTAGGGTTCAGATTCCTGTGACAAATTGGTTGAAAGAAAACTTTGATGTGGATTATGTAGATTTAATTACAGAACCTGGAATAGATAAGGTGTTATCTCAAGGTCAATGGCTTGAAATTGAAAGGTTAAGAGAGAAAGTTATAATTTCAATAACAGCCCACAATTCTAATGTAGTTGCTGTGGTAGGACATTATGATTGTGCTGCAAATCCTGTTAGTGATTGCAGGCATTTTCAGGAGATAGTAGTATCCACGTATGTAGTAAAGTCATGGAGACTTCCAGTTAGAGTAGTTGGTTTATGGGTAGATGCGTTTTCATGTGTACATGTTGTCAGTATATAAGTTGCAAATATCTATGATGTATAGAAAATAATTAAATGAATTTAAAAAGATTATAAATTTAAAAGGCAGCTTTTGAGCTGCCTTAATCATTTAATATTTAAAATTTATACAGAAATCTTGTATACTATATTTTACAAAAAAATATTGGCTGTTGCATTTACAATGTTAGCACCAAAATATTTAGGTAATGTAGGTAAATATCATGCAACCAAAAATACTGAAGGTAAAAAGGTTGAAAATAGACCACTTACAACTCAAGAAAAAAGAAGATGTACTGCAATGTTTATAATGGTTGCAATATTATTCCTTATGAGAAATAGACTTCATCACATGATGACAGATGAAGATCTTGAATTAAAAGATTCAGCAAACCTAAATGTTTAATTAAAATAGAAAATAAGAATAATTTTAAGTAATAAAATAAGTCTTTAGTAAGAGATGTTGCTTTGTAGAAGAAAAGGTTGAATTCATTGAAAAATATATCTAGATGTTATATGATAATGAATACAATCATTAATTTGTGAAAAATTGTATAGACAAGTATTATAATATTGTATTTCATATTATGGAGGGTAATTATGTACGAATCAAGGGAAAATTATTTAGAAACAATTTTAATATTAGAAAATAAAAATGGAAGTGTAAGATCTATTGATATTGCAAAGGCACTTGATTTTAGTAAACCAAGTGTTAGTCATGCAGTAGGTTTATTGAAAAAATCTGGACATATTAATATAGATAGTAAAGGATACATTAATCTCACTGATATAGGCCGTAAAAAAGCAGAAAGTATATATGAACGTCATCAGATTTTGACTAAATTTTTTGTTGAAACAGCAAAAGTATCTGAGGAAATAGCTGAAAAAGATGCTTGCAAAGTTGAACATGTAATTAGTGATGAAACTTTTCAAGGGATTAAAGAGTTTATGAAAAAGTGATAAGAAAATGACAGAAATTTTTTGTGCTTTGGATTATGTGCTTTTATTAGCTGATCATAATGATCCAGAGAAGCATAAGCATTGGGCAAAGCATTTACTTATTAGTTTAAAGGGAAATTTCGATTGTTTAATTGAAGGTGAAAAAATTAGTTGTGAAGGAATTATGATTTTATTGAAAGCAATGGTATGTATGGTTTAGTATATATATTTGATGAAACCACAGATATATCTAAAAAAATGGAAGAAACATATTTAAATGAAACTCCTTATTACATTTTCAAATCAGATACTGTAGAAGAGATGAAAACAATTTGGAATGATAGTATGGGAAAGACAAGGGATTTTAAAAAGATAAAAGAGAATTATTCTACATGCATAACTTTAACGAGATGTTTGATAGAATTTTAAATGATAAACCTAAAATTAATATATTTAGCTGCGAATTAAATTCTAAATCTTTAAAAAAGGAGTGGACAACATTTGGATGAAAGCAACTTAGAGCAAAATTATTTTATCTTTGATGGAATTACAACAATTGTAGAGAGAGATAATGATGATTATCGAACTGTTTATAAGATGAATTGTCAGAAAGGATCTGGATTTATAACTGTTTATCAGGTTTTCCCAGGAATTAAACTTCTTTATAATGAATTTGATGCTGTAAGCTGCTATTGTGGGAAACAATCCTGTGATAATATTATGGAAATTAATTATTGTTTAGAAGGAAGATTGGAATGTGAACTTCAAAATGGATTGTATTTATATATGGGGGAAGGAGATTTTTCTGGTTTTATGATGAATAATCACTCCATAACAACAGGATTTCCCCTTAAATATTATAGGGGAATTTCCGTAGAACTTCATATTGATGAAGTAGAGCATATACTTCCTACAATTATGAAAGAGATGTCTATTGATATCTGGGCATTAAAGGATAAACTTATTTGTAAAAATCAATATTTTATTATAAGAGCAAGAAATGAAATTGAACATATTTTTTCAGAGCTTTATTCAGTTCCATTATCAGTCCAAAAACCTTATTTTAAATTAAAGATTTTAGAGCTTCTTTTGTTTTTGAGCAAAATAGATGTTCATAAAGAAGATGATCAAAAGCTTTACTATCCTAAACAACAGGTTGAAATCATAAAGAAAATTCAGAAACAGATAACAGAACACCCAAAACGAAGATACACTATTGATGAACTTGCAAAAGAACATGGTATTAGCAAAACAACCTTAAAAACATGCTTCAAAGGTGTTTATGGAACTTCTATTGCAGCTTATATGAAGAAATATCGTATGGAGTATGCAGCTGTATTGCTTCAACAAACTAGGAGTAGTGTTGCAGATATTGCGGTTAAAGTGGGATATGAAAATCAGAGCAAATTTGCAGCAGCTTTTAAAGAAATTGTGGGAATAAGCCCTATGCAATATCGAAAAATAAATGTCTGATTGGAGCTAAAGCTGACTCTTAGGAGTTGGAGCACAGATTTAAAAAATGCTAAAATAGACTTAGTTAGTTAGAACTAACTAAGTCTATTTTTTATCCTCTTCTATAGCCATTATCTAATATATTTAAGATAAGTGGAGGTAAGCAGAGGAGGATGATTTTTAATTTTCAAGTAGAGTTAAAAATCTATATAAATATTAGAAACTTATTTATGATATAAGGAGCGTGATTTTTAATATGGAAAATACAAAAGTTGAGTCCCCTATTTCTAGACTTAGGGAATTTGCAAAACCACATAGAGCTAGTTTTATAGGCTCTGTGTTACTGGCTATTATTGGTGTGGCATCCGGGATGATTCCTTATTTTGCTGTAGCAAATATGGTGGTTAAGTTAATTGGAGGAGAAAAGAATATTTCTTACTATGGTTTTTGGTGTGTTTTAGCAGCTGCAGGATTAATTTTAAAGACCATTTTTATGAATTTATCTACAACTGTTTCTCATACAGCTACTTATGCTACTTTAGAGGAGATTAGACTCAGATTGGTTTCAAAACTTTCTAGAGTGCCTATGGGATATATTATAGAAACTCCCTCTGGTAAATTAAAAAGTATTATTGTAGATCAGGTAGAGAGTATTGAGTCTACTTTGGCTCATTTAATTCCAGAGATGACATCAAATCTTTTGGTGCCTATAGCTATTGTTGTATACATGTTTATTTTAGACTGGAGAATGGCATTTGTATCTTTTATTACACTGCCAATAGGATTTTTGTGTTATAAGGGTATGGCCAAGGATTATGAAAAGCGATTTAGTGGTTTTGTAGCGGCAAGTAAAAAAATGAATACTACAGTTATTGAGTATGTAAATGGAATTGAAGTAATAAAAGCCTTTAATCAATCTGCAAATTCTTATGAAAAATATACAGATGCAGTAACAGGGAATGCAAACTATGCGGTGAATTGGATGAAGGATTGTCAGGTTTTTATGTCTATGTGCTTTACAGTATGGCCTGCAGTTTTGGTATCAGTATTGCCATTTGGATGTTATTTTTGTATGAATGGAAGTCTCACAATTCCTGTATTTATTACTATAGTGATATTATCTTTGGGAATTGTAGAACCAATACTTTCAGCTATTAGCTTTACAGATAGAATTGGACAAATAGGAACAGTTGTAGGAGATGTATCTAAGCTGCTTGACGCTCCTGAACTTGAAAGACCTACTAAAGAAAAAAATTTAAAGGATTTAACTATTGAATTAAAAGATGTAAAATTTTCTTATGATAAAGAAAGTCAAATTTTAAATGGTGTTAATCTTAGGATAAATCCCGGAATTGTAACAGCTTTTGTAGGACCTTCCGGTAGTGGAAAATCTACAATTACAAAGCTTATTGCAGGGTTTTGGGATGTAACAGAGGGTAGTATTAGTATAGGAAATATAAATATTAAAGAAATTCCTCAGAAACAGCTTATGGAACAGATTGCTTATGTATCTCAAGATAACTATCTATTTGATGATACCATAAGGGAAAATATCCGTATGGGAAAAACTACTGCAACAAATGAGGAGATAGAAGCCGCAGCAAAAGCTTCTGGCTGTCATGAGTTCATTATGAAACTAGAAAAGGGATACAATACTGTAGTTGGTGGAGCAGGAGGACATCTTTCAGGAGGAGAACGCCAAAGGATTGCAATTGCAAGGGCTATGCTAAAAGATGCTCCTATTGTTATTCTAGATGAAGCTACTGCTTATACAGATCCTGAAAATGAGGCTATTATTCAAGAATCAGTAGGAAATTTAGTTGTAAATAAGACGCTAATTGTAATTGCTCACAGACTTTCAACAGTTATAGATTCTGATAAATTAGTGGTAGTTAAAAATGGGAAAATTGTGGCAGAAGGAACTCATAAACAGCTTTTAGCTGACTGTAAATTGTATCGTAGCATGTGGGAAGCTCATGTAGATGCAAAAGATGAGGCATAAGGAGGGATAAATATGATAAATACATTTAAAAAAATATTTGACTTTTCAGGAGATAATAGAAACACATTAAAAAAATCTGTAGTATTTAGTGTAATTCATTCTATATTTGATTTTTTACAACTTCTAGCATTAGCAATTGTATTAAATGGGCTTATTAGTGGGATAACAGAAAAAAACATGTGGATGTCTTTAGGCATTATGCTTATAAGTATTGTCGGAAAAACTATTTCTAGTTACATTTCTCATTTTTCTCAAACTAAAGTTGGTTATTTTATGTGTGCAGATAAGAGAATTCATATAGGGGATCAAATGAAATATTTGCCTATGGGATATTTTAATAGTAATAGCCTTGGTAGTATTACATCTTCTGTAACTACTACAATGGGAGATATAGAAAATAATGCACCTATAGTACTTACAAAGATTCTTCATGGGTTTATTCATGCTGGGGTAATTATGATAGGTATAACAACTTTTGATTGGCGTATTGGATTAGTAGTATTTATGGGAATTATTCTTTTTGTATGGGCAAATGCTTTGTTGCAAAAAAAATCCCATGTAAATTCTCCTAAAAGACAGGAAGCTCAGGCAAAACTTGTAGAAGCTACATTGGAATATGTACAAGGTATAAGCGTAGTAAAAGCTTTTAATATGGATGAGAATACAAATAAAAAGATTGACCAAGCTATAAAAGAAAGTAGAGAAGGAAATATTTTATTGGAAAAAACCTTTATTCCTTATACTGTTTTACAGCAGCTGGTATTGAGGGTTAATAGTGTAGCTGTTATATTTATTGCTATTTTGTTTTATGTAAATGGAACCATGGAACTTTTCAAATGTCTTCTTATGGTAATTTCAGCTTTCATGATTTATGGGCAATTAGAGTCAGCTGGTAGTGTATCTGCATTGCTTAGAATGTTGGATGTTTCCATGAATAAAGTAGATGAAATTGATGCAATTCCCGTTATGGATATTGATGGAAAAGGTATCGTACCACAGAACTATGATATAAAGTTTAACAATGTGAGTTTTTCTTATGATGATAAAAAAATACTTAAAAATATCAATCTAAAAATTCCAGAAAAAACTACTACTGCTATAGTTGGACCTTCTGGAAGCGGAAAAAGTACTCTTTGTAATTTAATTGCAAGGTTTTGGGATGTAACTGAAGGTAGCATTACAATAGGTAATAGAGATATTAAAGAATACACATTAAACAGTCTCCTTAAAAATATTAGTATGGTGTTTCAAAATGTTTATCTTTTTCAAGATACTATAGCCAATAATATTAAGTTTGGTAAAACTAATGCTACTATGGATGAAGTTATAGAGGCAGCTAAAAAAGCCTGCTGCCATGATTTTATTAAATCACTTCCTAATGGCTATAATACTGTGATTGGCGAGGGAGGATCTAATATATCTGGAGGAGAGAAGCAAAGAATTTCTATTGCTAGAGCCATTTTGAAGGATGCACCAATAATTATATTAGATGAAGCAACTTCTAATATAGATCCAGAAAATGAAAGTCGCCTCCAAGAAGCCATAGCAGAACTTACAAAAGATAAGACCATTATTATGATTGCTCATAGATTAAAAACAGTAAAACAGGCAGATCAGATTATTGTTCTGGATAATGGTAATATAGTTCAAAAAGGTACACATGATGAATTAATTAATAAACCAGGTATTTATGCTAATTTTATTGGGGTACGTAAAAAGGCTATTGGGTGGAAAATTGTTAGTTAAATAAATTATTTTTCATCTATTGACTGTTACATTGTGTAATAGTGTATATGATATTCATTAAACTTAAATTGGATGTATAAATCAATAGTAAAGCAAATACGTCAATTAAGATTTTAAATCTTAATTGACGTATTTACTTTTAAAATTTTATTAAAACATAATATTACAAATAAAATTTTTGAATTAAAGGTTATATTTTCTAATACGATAATATTTTATGGAAATGTAATGTAATCTGGAAAGGAGTTATATTAATGGTGAAAATTCAATATGATAAGATTTTTGGGGAACAAATTTCTAATTCTTTTAAAAATAGAAAAAATAAAGCTACGGAAAAACATGATGAAAAAAATAAAGTTTTTGATATTAAAAAATTTTCTTCAAATAATAAGAAAGTTAGAGCTCATAAGTATTTTTTAGAAGGTAATGTAATAAAATTATATCTTGTAGAAAATGGAATGAAAATAAAGTGCCTTAAAAGAATTGCTTTAAAAGATGCAGATGCATCAATTTTAGCTCAGATAGAGAACGTGAGTCCAGAAGAGTTACGTGTAATTGTTCAAATGCAACAAGATGAAAGGAAAAAAGATGAAAATAAAAAAAATGAAGCTGAAGAATATAGTATTTATGATACTAAAAGCTATTTGAGAAATTTAAAGTGATTTATTAGGTGCATACATTATAAATTTTTATGATAAGACTTTTATTCATAGTTATATGTTTCCAAAATGCTATAGTATTTTAAATGGTAAATATCTATAAAAAGTTTAAGTATTCAATTAGATATAGCGATATATATAATATTATAAAAAATATTTTATATGAAATGGGTGTTCAAAATATGGCAAAAATAAGTTTAGATAATTTAATTAGTAAAGTTGAAGATATGCCTATTCTACCGGATGGAATAAATAAGATAATATCTCTTGCGGAAGATCCTTACTCTACAGTACAGGAATTGGAAAAGGAAATATTAACTGACCAAAGTCTTACATCAAAAATATTGAAATTAGCTAATTCAACCTATTATGGATATGCTAGAAGAATTGATACTGTATCAGAAGCAGCTGTACTTTTAGGTGCTCAAGCAATAAAAAGTTTAGCTCTTGCATCAGCAGTAAGTGAATATCTTGTAAAAGAACTTCCGGGAGGATATGGTCTTGAGAAATATGAGCTTTGGAATCAATCTCAAAGCTGTGCTATAATAGCAAGATTTATAGCTAAAAAATTAAAATATCCTAAAGCTGAACAAGCTTATGTTGCAGGTCTTTTAAGAGATATTGGTAAAACTATATTAAATTATTATGTAGCTAAAGAATATCAAACAATAATAAATAAAGTAGATGAAGAGGGAAAAACTTTTGTAGAAGCAGAGGAAGAGATTCTTGGATTTAATCATGGAGAAGTAGGAGCTAAAATAGCTGAAAAATGGAATTTTCCATTATCTTTAGTAGAGAGTATTCGTTATCATCATTCACCAGAATTATCAAAAGAAGATCCTAAATTAGTTTCTATAGTACATATAGCGGATTCTATTACTATGATGTTAGGTGTAGGTGTTGGAAACGATGGATTATCTTATAAATTTTCAGATTTTGCCCTTGAAACTTTAAATATAAAAGGAGAAGTTATTGAAAGTATAATCTGTGAATCAGTAGATTACTTAAATGATAACGATAGTTTTAATATTATTTAAATATTGAAAAAGCTATAATATATTGCTGATGCATGATACAGATTACATAAATAATCTTTTAGATTATAATATTGATTTAACCTTAACTGGACATAGCCATGGAGGATAAGTGCATATACTCTTTTATGGTGGTGTGGGAAAAACTTTGTATGCAATAAAATGAGTAATTAAAAATAAGCCTAGGAACAAAAATTATAATTTTATTCCTAGGCTATTTATATATTCTAAAGTAAAGTTAAATATTATGCAAACATCTAAAATATAATTTTTATTGAAATTATTATTTTAGATAGTTAGTATTTATTAAATACCTTTTGCTAAAGAATGACTTAAATTAAGTTTTTCTTTAAATACAAATCTGTAAGCTTGAATTATTATTGTAGGTAAAGCAGCTAAAATATAAATATATATAAAGTGTTCTATATTAAGGGGGCTAACCTCAAATAATGCTTTTAAAGGATCAAAAGCTAAAACTAAATTTAATAAAAAGAATCCTGTAGAAAAGGCTATCCAAGTATATTTGTTGGAAAATAACCCTATTTTAAAAATAGAACTGTTAGAACGACAATTGAATCCATGGAATAATCTACTTAAGCATAAAGTAGCAAAAGCCATAGTTGCTGCTAAGTTTTCACCATAACCTTTTAACCCTATATGAAAGGCTACCATGGTGAATATTGTTATTAATATACCTTCACTTAGAATACCCTTTAAGAAATCTTTAGAAAGTATAGGTTCATCTATATTTCTAGGCTTTTCATTTATTAAATCATTTTTAGTTTGTTCAACCCCAATAGCTATAGCTGGCAAGCTATCTGTAAGTAAATTTATAAATAAAAGGTGAACAGGAGCAAAAGGCACAGGTAAAGCAAACAGTGAAGCATATAAAACGGATAAAATACCAGCAGTATTTCCAGAAAGTAAAAATCTAATGGCATTTTTTATATTGCTATATATACTTCTGCCGTTAGAAATAGACTTAACAATGGTTGCAAAATTATCATCTGTTAAAATCATTGAAGCTGCGTCTTTAGATACTTCTGTACCTGTTATACCCATTGCAATACCTATATCTGATTGCTTTAATGCTGGAGCATCATTAACGCCATCCCCAGTCATAGCCACAATTTTTCCTTTTTCTTGCCATGCTTTTACTATTCTTATCTTGTGTTCTGGAGAAACTCTAGCATATACAGATATATTTTCTACTCTATCTTTTAACTCTTCATCACTAATTTTATCTAGCTCTACACCTTCTATAGCTTCATCATTATTTCTTAGTATTCCTATTTGAGAGGCTATGGAGGAAGCAGTTATTTTATGGTCACCAGTTATCATTACTGGTTTTATACCTGCGTGTATACATTGTTTAACAGCTTCAAAAGATTCTTTTCTTGGAGGATCAATCATTGATATTAAACCTAAAAATATATAACTATCTTCATCTTCCATAGAAAGTTCAATATCTTCTTTTATTTCTTTATAGGCAAAAGCTAGTACCCTTAATCCCTTTTGTGAAAACTCATAATTTACACTTTCAACTTTTTTCTTATCTTTATTCGTAAATTCCTTTATACCTTCAGAAGTTCTTATGTATTTTATCCTTTTAAGGAGAACATCTACAGCACCTTTGGTAATCATAAGGTATTGTCCATCAATTTTATGAGAAGTACTCATAAGTTTTCTATTTGAATCAAAAGGTAATTCTGAAAGTCTTGGATAAGTTTTTCTTAAATCTAATTCATCTAATGAATAGTTTTTACCTAATTCTACAAAAGCTATTTCAGTAGGATCACCTATTTTTTTATTCTGTTGCACAGTAGAATCATTACATAAAATTGAAGATTTAATTAAAAGATTTTGTACAGAATTTTTTAAATCAAATTCATTCGACTCAAATATTTTATTGTCTATATAGATTTTTTCTGTTTTCATTTTATTTTGAGTAAGGGTGCCTGTCTTATCAGAACATATTACTGAAACACATCCTAACCCTTCTACAGCTTTTAGCTTTTTAATAATAGCATTTTCAGAAGCCATTTTTTGAGTACCAATAGCAAGTACAATAGTAACAATAGAACTTAAAGCTTCTGGAATAGCAGCCACAGCTAAGGCTACAGCAAACATTAAGGAATTTAATACAGAAGATCCTCTATGTATGTCAAGTAAAAATATTAAAGCGGATATTACTAAAATTATCATCGCTAATTTTTTACCAAAATCATCTAGACTCACTTGAAGAGGGGTTTTCTTTTCTTGAGTATTCTCAATAAGTGAGGCTATTTTTCCTATTTCTGTATTCATACCAATACTAGTTACAACTACAGTAGCTCTACCATAGGTAACGAAACTACCAGAGAATACCATATTCTTTTGATCACCAAGGGCAATATCATTTTCAGATATAGTGTCTGCAGTTTTAAGAACGCTTTCAGATTCACCAGTTAAAGAGCTTTCATTAACTTGAATAGAGTAGTTTTCTATTATTCTTCCATCGGCAGGTACATAATCACCAGCTTCTAAAATTAAAATGTCTCCTGGAACTATCTCTCTAGATAAAAGTTCTATTTTTTTACCATCTCTTATTACTTTAGCATGAGGAGAAGATAGCTTCTTTAAACTATTTAGAGAATTTTCAGCTTTTACATGCTGAACTGTACCTAATATAGCATTAAGAGTAATAACAGCAAATATTACAATGGTGCTTTCTATATTTCCTGTTACCATAGAGATTATTCCAGCTATTATTAATATAATTACTAAAAAATCTTTAAACTGTTCTAAGAAAACCTTAAGGATTGTATCTTTTTTCTTTTCTACTAATTCATTGTATCCATATAATTCTCTTTGTTTTTTTGTTTCTTTAGAATTTAAACCATTTTTACTCACATTAAAGTATTTCATAGTTTCTTCAATAGATTTATGAAAATATTTTTCCATGAAAATTTCCTCCTTCTAGTTATAGATTAAAATGCTTAAAGGGTTAAAGAATTCATTGTAAAACATTACTAAAAGCACAGTACTAATAATAGTATCTATATTTTTAGGTTAAGGTTATATATTATTAAAAATTATTTTTATTTTTTAGCTTGGTTTTTTAATATAAAATTATAAATTACACTTATGTAAGTTTAATTTTTTATCCTCCTTAAATTAGATATTATTGGTAATATGAAGTCTCAAAATAATTTATAATTGCCTAGCAAATAAAAAAGACTTTTAATATAATTCTTAGAATACAAAAGAATTATATTAAAAGTCTTGCAACCAAACTTTGGTATATAACACCAGGCTAGAAAACTAACCGGGCATGTTGATGTTATATTTTATACTACTCCCTTTTAACAACATATAACAATATTAACTTAAATATATAATATAACTTTGCGGAGAGCTTGTCAATAAAATTACCAAATTTAGTTTGAAAAAATATATAATTAATTATTAATTTATTCAATCAATAAGCCGTGATATAATTATTAATGGTTATTAAAATAAGTCCACTTTTGAAAAATTTTAAGGGCAAATAATAATTATTATAAGTAATATAGTGTAGATATTGGCATTATTATAGGGAAAATTAAATAATTTTAATGGTTTTCAAACTAATAAATATTATAGCTATATAAGGTCAGAACTTAGTTATTTTTGGATTTTTATCAGTGCTTTTAGTAGTTTGAAGAGAAAAGATTATTTAAATAATAAAAATACAATATAGGGGGGAATTAATGTACAAGATAATGATAATAGAAGATGAAGAAAAAATAGCAAATATTATAAAGAAATCCCTTGAAAAATGGGGTTTTGAAACTTACATAGTAAAAGATTTCAATGACATATTTCAGGAATTTTTGCATATAAATCCTCAGCTTGTGCTTATGGATGTAAATCTTCCTGCTTATGATGGTTTTTACTGGTGCAGTAAAATCAGAAGTATGTCAAAAGTACCTGTAATATTTTTATCCTCAAGAAGTACCAATATGGACATTGTTATGGCTGTAAATATGGGTGGGGATGATTATATAACAAAACCGTTTTCTATTGAGGTACTTAATGCAAAAATAAATGCTATTTTAAGGAGAACTTATTCTTATAGAGATTCCAATATGGATGTTCTTGACTGTAAAGGTGCTATGTTATCCTTAAAGGATAATATACTTTACTATCAAGATAAAACTATTGAACTTACAAGAAACGAGTTTAAAATTCTTTATATATTAATGAAAGAGTATGAAACTATTGTGAGCAGAGAGGATATAATGCAGGAACTTTGGCAGGATGAAAACTTCATTGATGATAATACTTTAACAGTTAATATTAATAGGCTGAGAAAAAAGTTAAATAAAATAGGCCTTAATGATTTTATTAAAACCATTATAAATCAGGGATATGTTATAAAATGAGCTTTATTAAATATCTAAAAGAAAACATTAAGCTCTTAGCATTTTATATTTTCCAAATAATTTTTATATCATTAACTATATATTTTGATAGAAAAAATAGAGTTTTAACTTCTAATATTTTTTATATCATTTTTGTTTCTATGTTTATGTTTATTACTTATATTGCAATAGATTATTATAGAAAATACCAGCAAATTAAGAAACTTTTAGATGTTGAAGCTTCAGAGGATAAAACTCCCATTTTACCTAAACCTATAGACTGTAAAGAAGAAATATATTATTCAATAATAGATAGCCTTTATAATGATTTTATGGAAACTGTAAAAAATATAGAAAATGAATTTAAGGAAAATAAGGAGTTTATGACTGCTTGGGCTCATGAGATAAAAACTCCAATAACAACTTCAAAGCTTTTAATTAGCTGTGAAAAGCAAGGTCTTGATACAGAAAACTTAAAACCTTTGGAAGAAGAGATAGAGAAAATTGATGATTATGTTGAAAAAGTACTTTATTATTCAAGAAGTGATAATTTTTCTAAGGATTACACTATCTCAGAAGTTAATATAGCAAAACTAATAAAAGAGAGTGTAAAAAAACATTCCATTATATTTATAAAAAAACATATAAAATTATTAAATGAAGTACCTGAAGCTTTTACTGTGGATAGCGATAAAAAATGGATTCTTTTTATTATAGATCAGATTGTTTCAAATGCATTAAAATATTCTAATGTAAATGGTATTGTAATTTTTAAAACCTTAGAAAATGATAAAGAAAAAGTTTTAATTATAGAGGATAATGGTTTAGGAATTAAAAGTGAGGATTTAAAAAAAATATTTAATGATGCATTCACAGGTTACAATGGAAGAAATATTAACTTAAAGGCTACTGGCATGGGACTTTACCTTTCTCAAAAGCTAGCAAAGAAACTTAAACATCATATAGACATTAAATCGGAATATGGAAAGGGTACTAGTGTATTTATACACTTTCCCAAGTGGCATGATTATTATGATGTTACAAAAATGTAAGATGAACAAGAAAAATGTAAGTTAAAAAAATGGTGATACATTTTGGAATTTTATATACTGAAATAGGGAAATACAACTAAATATTTAAATTTAGTTGAATACATTTTGGAGGTATATAAAATGAAAAAAAAGTTATTTTTAACTACAATATCAATATTGGTAGTAATAGTAATATCAGTAACAGCTTCTTATTTAATTACAGTTTTTAATCATTCGAAAATTTATTCATCTAAAGATTCAAATGAATTTGTAGAAAGGCTTGATAATGAATTTCCAAATTGGATGAAAAAATACAAAGTACCTGGTGTTGCCATAGGATTAATTGAAAATGATAAAATCATATGGCAAAAGGGATATGGTTTTGCTGATAAAAAATCTAATACAAAAGTTACTCAAGATACTATTTTTAGAATAGCATCTATATCTAAACCTATTACTGCTTGGGGAATAATGAATCTTGTAGAACAAGGAAAAATTAATTTAGATGCTCCAGCAGAAAAATATCTTACTCGTTGGCATATTCCACCATCAAAATTTGACACAAAGGGTGTAACTATAAGAAGACTATTAAGTCATACAGCAGGGCTTTCTGTACAAGGGGCTCCTGGATATGATCCGGATAAACCATTACCTACTATAGAACAATCACTTTCAGGAATTGCAGGAAAGCAATGGCGTGTTGGAATAGTAAATAAACCAGGAAATACATTTCAATACTCAGGAGGAGGTTTTTCGGTTTTACAATTAATTGTTGAAGAAGTAACCGGAACAAAATTTGCAGACTATATGAAATCAGAAATATTTAATCCACTTAATTTAAAACATACAAGATATGATAGAAAATATAAAGATAATACTACCATTGCTACTGCATATACAGGCGATGGAAAAGCTATAGTAGATAGACCTTGGATAGAGCATGCCTCTGGCGGAGTATATACAAATTTAGCAGATCTTTCAACTTTTACTGCAGCATGTATGAATTATTCTAATGGAACTGGTGCTGGAAGAGGTGTTTTAAAATCAGATTCCCTTGAAAAAATGTTTTCGCCTCAACTAAATACTAAAAGTTCTTTTGGGGTTTATGGTCTTGGATTTATTCCAACAACGTTAAAAAATGGTGAAAAATTAATAACTCATAGTGGAGATATAACTGGTTGGAATGCTCAAATTGCATTTTTACCTAAAGAAAAAAGGGGTATTGTAATTCTTACAAATGGAGATGCTGGATACTATTTTAAATCTGATGTTCTAGGGGTCTGGACTAATTGGGCTACAGGAAGCAATATTAATGAGACTAAATTTTTGAGAATTATGCAAGCAACATTGTTATCGCTAGCATTTTTTCTAGATATTTTATTTTTGTATTTTATTTATAATATAAAAAAGCAATTTACAAGCAAAAGAAGAATTGTTTCTTTAATTTCTAATAATAAATTTGACTTTAAATATTGTATGAAAGTTATATTACCAGCTTTACTTGTGGCAATTTGGTATTTTATCTTCTATTCAAAAGTTCCTTTTAAAATTATATTTAAATTAGATGATTATTTACTTTTTACATTTTTGTCACCAGAACTTTTTTGGGTAACACTGATTGTTACAATTTTTGGAATTGTCTTAACTCTATTAAATATATTAACTAAAAAAATTAATTAGAATATAGGTTTAGTCTTAAATGCTAATTATATATGGTGTAGAATTGTTATAAGGTAATTTTTACATAAGGGGTATTTTAAAATGGAAGTATTAAAGGTAAACAACTTAAGAAAGGTTTATGGTTCAAAATTTGGTAGATTGAAATATACAGCTATTGATGATATAAATTTAGAGATAGAGAAAGGGGAATTTACAGCAATAATGGGGCCGTCAGGCTCAGGAAAAACAACATTTTTAAATGTAATTTCCACCATTGATAAGCCAACTTCTGGGGATGTGTTTATAGAAGGACAGGATATAACAAAATTAAAGGAGCCAAGTTTGTCCTACTTTAGAAGAGAAAAGCTAGGTTTTATTTTTCAAGATTTTAATTTACTTGATAACATGACATTAAAAGAAAACATTGTCTTACCTCTAATGCTTATGAAAGTTTCTTATAAAACCATACAAAAAAGGTTAGAGATTATAAGTTATAAACTTGGTATTAAGGAAATATTGGACAAGCATCCTTATGAGGTCTCAGGTGGGCAAAAACAAAGAGCAGCAGCTGCAAGGGCAATAATTACTGAGCCATCCTTGATTTTAGCTGATGAACCTACAGGTTCATTAGATTCTAAATCTTCAAAGGAGCTTTTAAATTGTCTTAAAAGCTTAAATGATAGCGGTACTACTATATTAATGGTAACCCATGATGCTTTTGCAGCCTCCTATTGTAAAAGAGTAATATTTATTAAAGATGGTAAATTATTTAATGAAATATACAGAGGAGATATGGAAAAAAAGAATTTTTATCAAAATATAATTAGAATTCTTTCTGTTATTGGAGGTGGCGCTGATGACATTATTTAATATAGCCTTAAATAATATAAAGAACAATTTTAAAAATTACTGGACATTTTTTTTAAGCTCTACTTTCAGTGTTTTTGTATTATATTTATTTATATCTATTGTAAATAATAACAGCATAAAATCTGAGTTTGAGGGTAAGCAAATGCTTACCCTTTTGTTCATTGTGGCTTCTTATATAACTGCAATTTTTTCATCTTATTTTGTATGGTATTCCAACTCTTTTTTAATAAAATCCAGAAATAAAGAATTTGCTCTATATATGATACTTGGGATGTCTAAAATGCAGACTTTTGTTTTAAGTTTTATAGAAAATTTTATAACTACAGTTGGTGCGTTTTTTTTAGGAATTACTTTAGGATTAATTTTTAATAAGTTTTTTCTTATGCTCTTATATACAATGATAGGGGCTCATGGAGATGTAAAAATTCAGCTTAGCTTAAAAGCCTTTGGGGTTTGTTTCGTAGTATTTGGATTTATGTTTATATTAATAAGTATTCATAGCTTTATACTTATGCACAAGGGTAATATTATAGAACTTTTTAATGCATCAAGAAAGACTGAGAAAGATTTAAAGGTATCTTTTATAACTAGTTTCATTGCACTACTTTCTATTATTTTTTTAGGAGTTGGATATTATATAGCAATAAAAAAGATTACTTTTAATATTAATCTTGCTTATGTAGTAGTGCTTTTAGTTGTTATAGGAACTATATTATTTTTTATAGGGGTTACTTCATGTATTATATATTTTAGTAAAAAAAATGAAAAAAATCTTTTTAAGGGAACAAAACTAATAGCTATTTCTCAAATTTCTTATAGATTTAAAAGTAATGTGAGTACTTTAAGTGTAATATCAGTTACAACTACTATAGCTTTGTGCGCTATGATAGCTTGTTTTGGACTTTTTGATAAAGTTGAAGAAAATACAAGATATGTGAGACCTTTTTCTGTAGAATATATAAAAGATAATGATAGAATAGACAAAATTTTCCAAGATACTGTTAAAAAACATAAAGAAGTTTCGGTTAAAAATAATAAAAATATAGAACTACTTGAGGTGAAAGCTAAAGTTTCTTTTTATAGCAATAGTAATACATTTTTTATAATAAATGAAAGTCAATTCAATAAAATTGCTAATAGTGAAAAAACTAATAGAAGAGTAACTTTAAAAAATTCTACAGATTGCTATTTTTTTCAAATGAAAGATTTTGCTGCAAATAAAAGTGTAATTGGTGAAATAATAGAATTAATGAGTAAAAATAAAAAATATAATCTAAAAATATCAGGTACTGATATGAAATATTTTATAGGAATGGAGCATTTTAAAGAAACTTTTGTTGTTAAGGATATTGTATATAACGAAATAAAAAGTACAATTTCTAAAGAAAAAGTGTTTAAAATTGCAGGATATACATTTGAAAATGAATATTTTTTAAAGGATTTTATACAGGATTTAAAAAAACAAATTCCCCCTAAAAATAATCTTTTAACTTACTATGAAAGTTATAGTTATGGATTAAAGATGACAGGTATGATGGCTTTTATTGGAATATTTATTGGTTTAGTATTTCTTACAGCTACAGGAAGTATCATATACTTTAAAATTATCATGGAAGCTCAAGAGGATAAGAATAAATTTATAACTCTTAAAAAAATAGGAGCTAGTGAAAAAGAAATAAAGAAGGCTATATCAGAAGAATTGTTTATTTTGTTTGGATTACCATTCATAGTAGCAGTAAGTAACTCTTATGTAGCGTCTATAGTTCTTGGAAAAATGATGGCACTTAAAATATATAAAGCCTTTGCAATTATTATTTTAGTGTATGCAGTATTCTACAGTGGGTATTATTTAATAACTTTAAAATCTTATATAAAAACTATCAGTGATTAAAATATTATAACCAATTAAATATTTTTCAAGTGATATTAACCATTGATAATTAATATGATATACAGATGTCATATTACCAATGTTATGATTAGAGTAATTTAAATAACAAAATATTTAAGTAAGCTTTTAGGCATTTGAGAAAGGAGAAGTTCATAAAGTTAAAATTAGAAATTCAAATAAAAATTGTTTGGGTTTGTATATGGTTAGTATTATATTTCGTAAAGATGTATATATTAAACTTTCCGTTGGGAGATGAAATAAATATGGACTTGGAATTTAAACTAAGATCATTATATATATGCGTTAAAAATATGGAAAGAGCAATTGAGTTTTATGAGGACTTATTAGGACAAAAAGTTACTGAAAAAAATGATATATATAGTGTTTTTGACATTAATGGTTTTAGATATGGTCTATTTGCAAATGAGAAAATGAATGAAGTAAAAAAATGGGGGAATAACTGTCTCCCAAGTTTAGAAGTAAATGATATTGATTTAGTTCTAAAAAAATTAGAACAATTAAACTGCAAAATTGTTTTTCCATTAACAATTATAGGTGAAAATCAAGTTTTAGAATTTACAGATAGTGAAGGTAATGATATAGAAATTACATGTCCTTTATATTAATTATAATTTGTAATTAAGAGCATTTAATCTTAGATGGATTAAGTGCTCTTTGTTATCATTATGCTATCATTTTGTGCTATGATAATTATCTTATGTAAAGTTGTAGTATAAGAGTTCTTATATATGATTTAAGAAGTAAATATAATCAAAAATAAGGATGATTAAAAATACTGGATTTTTAATTGAAGTAATTTAGATGTTTTGATTCTTATCTATGAGTAAATTATAAGTTAGTCCAATTAGTACTAAAAGTCCTCCAAGCAAATTACCGAAGGATAATTTATTTAAAGTAAAATAATCAATTATAATACCAACAAATAATTGCCCTATAAAAATAATCAGTGTTAAATAGAAAGAAGATATTTTAGGTGTAACATAGCTTGATAGTACAATTACTAAAACACCAGTAAGACCACCTAGATAAGCCCATAAAGGTATAGACTTTATTTTCGTATTAGTTATGTTTAGGCTTTCGTTACTTAAAAATAAGAATATAAATGAAAAGAACAATCCAATAACATAGTTAAAAAGAGTTCCTTGAAAAATACCAATTTTTTCTGCTAGATTAGAATTTATTATTCTCCCAGCTACAATAGAAGCACCTGCTAGAATTGCTATGAATATATATAACATTATTAATCCCCCTCTAAAAAACAGTCATTATAAAAATTCCTAAAATAATAAATAACAAACCAATACATTTCTTTTTTTCAAATTTAATAACTTTCATTCCAAGTAATCCAAAATGGTCTATAAAAATTGATGAAAGTGATTGTCCTAATAAACCTAAAGCAAGGGTTAATGATACTCCAAGCTTTGAAAAGCTAAGATTACTAAAAACTACAGTAAAGACACCTATAGCACCAGCACTATATAGGTATATAGGTATTTCCTTTTGAATTTTAATTTTCGATCTACTTATTAAGAGCACAAATGTTATAGAAAAAAGTCCAATAACATGAATTATTATGCTTGAAGTATAGTTTCCAAAAGTATTAGACAAAGTTCCATTAAATAAAGTCATTATAGCTATTAAAGCACCTATAAAGGCTGAAATTAAATTATTCTTCATATTAGTATTCCTCCTAGTGAAACCTTAAACTTAATTTATCATGAAAAAGTTGTAAAGAGATATGACATATGTCATACTTAAAACAAGAATTTATGAGGAGTTTAAAAATAAAGCTATGATAAGAATAAATGATTTAAAAGAAAAAGATAAGTATATTTCAAAGTATAGAATTAATGATATCTTCACTAAAGATATGAATCCCTTTATAGAACTTTTCTTTTTCAAAAAAAATGAGCATATTTGTAGAGAAGATGAAAAGCTTAATTATCTTTTTTTTCTTGTAAAAGGAAAAGCTAAAGTATATACAACTCTTAGTAATGGTAAGTCTTTGTTACTTTGCTTTTATGATGATTTTAAATTGTTAGGGGATGTAGAAATCATTAATTTAGAAAATGCATCTTCCAATGTGCAGGTTATAGAGGATACATATTGCCTAGCTATATCCTTAAAAAGTGTAAGCTTGTATTTGCTTAATGATGCTAAATTTTTAAGGTTTATTTGTAGTTCTTTAGGTGGAAAATTAAATAGATGTTCAAAAAATAGTTCTATAAATTTGCTTTATCCTTTGGAAAATAGATTAGCCAGCTATATTCTTGCTACTGGTGAAAGAGTAGATAATAATGAAGAAAGAATAATAAAGTTTAATGAAAACTTAACTGAAATAGCAGAGCTTCTAGGTACAAGTTATAGACATTTATTAAGAACATTAAATAGTCTTAGTTGTAAGGGAGCCATAATGAAGAAAAGTAATTATTTTCAAGTATTAGATGAGAAAATTTTAAAAAAGCTTGCAGCAGATCTATATAAATAATTATTTTTGTATAATATCTTAAATAATGATATAAAAATCAACCTTTAAAATCAACCGAAAGGTTGATTTTTTTTATGAAAAATTTTTGTATCATAAGATTATAAAAAGGAGGAATTCATATGGGAAATATAATAGAAGTTAAAAATCTAGAAAAAAGTTACAAAAGCAAAAAAGTAGTAAAGGGAATAAGTTTTGATGTAAAACAAGGAGAAATACTTGGTTTTTTAGGACCTAATGGTGCAGGGAAAAGTACTACCATAAATATATTATCTACTGTATTAAAATCAGATAAAGGAGAAGTTAAGTTTTTAGGTGAAAAATCTACTGAGGATGTTATGAATATTAAAAGAAATATAGGTGTAGTTCCTCAAGACTTAGCTATTTATGAAGAAATATCTGCAGAAAAGAATGTAAGATTTTTTGCAAGTCTTTATGGATTAAAAGGGAAAAAGCTTGATGAAAATGTAAAGGAGACTTTGGAGTTTGTAGGGCTTTATGATAAAAGATTAGATATGCCAAAGACATTTTCAGGAGGAATGAAAAGAAGACTAAATATAGCTTGCGCCATTGCACATAATCCTAAACTTATAATAATGGATGAACCTACAGTAGGAATAGATCCTCAATCAAGAAATCATATTTTAAGTTCAATTAAGAAATTACAAAAAAGAGGAGCTACAATATTATATACTACGCACTATATGGAAGAAGTTGAGGAAATAGCAGACAGAATAATAATAATGGATCATGGAACCATTATAGCTGAAGGAACCAAGGAAGAGTTAAAGAAAAACATAGAGGATGAAAGAGTATATTCTATTAATATAGCAAATAAAGAAAAACTTACAGAAGATGACTTTTTTAACATAGAGGGAGTAAAAAAAGTTATAATTTCAGATGAGAAAGTTGAAATAACATCTGTAAATACTGTTGAAAATTTAGATAAATTAATTTTAACTATGATGAACAAAAAGTGTAAGATACAAAATATTGATAGTAGTTTAGCCTCTCTAGAAAGGGTATTTTTAAATTTAACAGGAAGAAGTTTAAGAGAATAGGAGTAAGGTTATGAATTTATTAAAAGTTGTAAAGATTGATATTATAAATATATTAAAAAATCCTATACTTGTTCTATATAACACAATTTATCCATTGGTTCTTATAGGTTTGTTTGGATTTATAGCAAATGGAAATTATGGAGGTGAAGGGGTAACATCCTATGATTATTATGGAATTACAATGATTATTTTTACTGTATTATATATTGCTTTAACAGCTTCAAATACTTTTATGGAAAAGAAGGTTAAAAAGGGCAATGTAAGGTTAATATATTCTCCTACTTCTAAAACTATAATATTTTTATCCAAAATATTTTCAACATTTATATTTGCATCAGTGCTTTTTACTATAATACTCATTATAGAAAAATATATTTTAGGAATAAACTTGGGAGGAGAAAATTTTATATATATAATTGCTTTATTAATTTCATTTAATCTTTTAATGTGTTCTTTTGGGGCTTCAATGTGTTGTATCTTTAAAAGTGAAGAGGCAACTAATAAGTTTTTATCTCCAATAGACATGTTACTTGCATTATTAGGTGGATTATTTTTCCCTATGGATAATCTTGGAAAAACAGTAGAAAAGCTTTCCTACATATCACCAGTAAAGTGGATTAGTGAATGTATATTTAAAATAATTTATGATAAGGATTTTTCAATGTTTGTGCCAGCTATAGCCATTTGTATTGGCAGTTCACTTATATTTATAATCCTTTGTCAAATAACTTTTAAACCGGAGGAATATATATAATGAGTGTGTTTACTATATTAAAAAATAATTTTTATAGGATAATTTCTAAAAAATCAATTATTATAAATACAATAATATTTGTTCCACTTATGATTATGGCGGCGGTTTATTTTACAGATAAAATGGAAATTAAAGGTACAATAGCAGTGGTTTCTGAAAATAAATCTGTAAATTTAAACACAAAATATTTAAAAGTAAAAGTATTAGATAAAAAGCCTAAGATGTCGGAGCTTTTATTAAACAAGTATGATGCAGTGTTAGAGGATAAAGGAAATGGTAAAATTGAGATTACAACTATAAAGGGAGATAAATTTAAAAACACAATAAAAAATTATTTAAAGGCACCACAAAATATAAATAAGAACATAGATATAGGAGAAAAAAGAGGGGTAGGTACTAATATATTAGGATTTTTAATAATGATTATTTTGATTCAATCTGTAGGTCTTATGGTAATGTATCCTGAAGATAGAGATTTTAAAACCTTTAGAAGAATATTAATTTCTCCTGTAAGTGAGGGAAAGTATTTATTAGCACAGGGAATATTTAATTTTATTATAATATATATGCCTGTATTTTTAGCTATAGTAATAGCAAAAGCAGTGTTTAATGTTGATATAGGTTTTAGTTATGGTAATTTAGCTATACTTTTGAGCATAATAACTTTTCTAGGAACCGCTTTTGCCTTATTTATTACTTCTGCTATTGATGATTTAGAGAGTAGTCTTATGCTTGGATCAGTAATAATTACATTAACTTCTATTCTTTCAGGAAGTTTTTATTCATTCTCAGATAATAATAAAATTTTGGATATAATAATTAATATACTGCCTCAGAAGAGCTATTTAATTTTAGTTCAAGGGATAGAAAATGGTAAAAATATATTAAGTTATAAACTTGAGTTAAGTTATATTGTTATCTTAATACTAGTATTATTTACATTGGCAAGTTTAATGACGAAAAATAGTTTGAAAACAGGAAAATATTAAATTAATTTACTACAGTATTAGATATATAGTATAATTAAGTATCGCAGATAATAGCTATGGGACAAATAAAAAAGTAACTTTATTTTGTTGCGAATTATTTGAAAGTAACAAAATATTTCACAGGTGATTATATGGACAACAAAGTAAACTTAATAAGGACTAAGCTTATTAGTCCAATGCCAAGAAAGAATTATGTTAAAAGAGAAAAGATTATAAAAGAATTAGAGGATATAAAAGATTATAAAATTACAATAATAAAAGGAGCAGCAGGTAGTGGAAAATCCACACTGCTTTCTTCTTTTATAAAGGATAAAAATTTAAGTGATGTAAATTGGATAAGTCTTGATAAAGAAAATAATCAATGGAAATCCTTTTGGTATTATCTTATTGAAATATTAAAGAAGTATTTAGAGGATAATGGAAAAGAGCTTACTAATACTTTTAATACTTTTATAAGAAAAGATGAAATATTTAATGTTATTCCTTATATAGTTAATGAATTAGCTAAGGGAGAGGATATTTTTATAGTATTTGATGATTTTCATTATATAAAAGATGAATTTTTGAATTCAACTTTAGAATATTTAATTAAATATTCATCTAATAATATACATTATATTTTTTTAACTAGAGAAGAGATTCCTTTATATTTAGGCGAACTAAGATTACAGGGACAACTTTTAGAAATTGAAGAGGAAAGTTTGAGATTTTCAAAAGGGGAATGTTTAAGTTTTATAAAAAATACATTGAATATTGAACTTACAGAAGATATTATAGATAAAATATTTAATATATCAGAGGGATGGATTGCAGGAATTCAGCTTATCTCCTTGGCTTTAAAAAGTAGAAAGGATAATATATTTAGTGATATAAGTGTATTAAATAAATATGTAATAGAATATTTGACAGAAGAAATTTTAAAACAACTTAGTGAAGAAGAAAGAAATTTTTTAGTAAAAACTTCAATTTTAAATTATTTCAACATAGAATTATGCAATGATATTTTGAATACAAAAAATGCAGAAGAAATAATAAATTCTTTAATATATAAGAATTTATTTGTAATTATTATAGATGAACAGAGAAAAATATATAGATATCACCATTTGTTTAAGGAGTTTTTAAATCTTACTTTTTCAAAGGTTAATAAAGATGAACAGATAAAACTAAATTTAAAAGCATGTGAGGCTTTTAAAAAACAAGGGAATATTGAGGAAGCCATAAAACATTTATTAGAAATAAAAGCTTATGATAAAGTTTTAATAGAAATAGAAAATAATGCACAAAATATTGAAGTATGGTCCTATTTAAAAGAAATTCCTATAGAATATCTAATTACAAGTAAGGAGTTAACTCTTCAAAGATTATTTTATCATTTTGTAAATTTGGAAGTAAATGAATGTAAGAATTTGATAGATATATTAGATAATAAGATAAAGGAAAGAGAATGGTTTGAAGTTATTAATGCTTTTAAAATATACATATATGATTCTTCTTTAGATGCAAAATTGAATTTACAATATATAGAAAAATTTAATTTTAGTGAGATAACAAAAGCTATAATATATTTAAATAGCTGTTATATATTTTTTGCACAAGGATATCTTGATAAAGCTATATATTACTTAGATAAAAGCAATAGTATAGGTGAAAAATATAATATATCATATATAAGTTTTTTCAGTAAATCAATTAAAGCATGTGCTTTAGAGGAATTAGGTGAACTCTATAAGGCAGAATGTATTCTTAATAATATGAAAGAAATGCTTGATAAAATGCCTATATTAAGCAATTTAATGTTTATGTATCATTTAGGAATAGCTGGAATTTATATGAAAAGATTTGAAATACAAAAATCGGAAGAAGAACTTAAATTGATAAATGATTTTTTTTGTGATGGCTATGAGTTTGCAGATAGAGGAATTTTATATAATTTGATGGAATCTCAATTTTTAAAGGGAGATAAAAAGAAAGGTAAAGAACTGGCAAATAAGATTATAACAATACATACAACTAAAGAAAAAGATATACTACTTTATTTATATTCAGCAAGAATAAAATATTTCATATCAGCTGGTATTTATTCAAATGAAAATTTACAAGAATATAAGGTTTTATTTGAAAAACAACAAAAGAATTCTAATATTTATATTAGAATTGATGAGAAGATTACTTATGCAAGAGTTATTTATATATTAGGTGAACAAGAAAAAGCTAAAGATATTTTATATAAATGCTTAGAATATAGTAGAAAAAAATCATTTAAAATATATCTTGTTGATGGATTAATTGTGCTTACATTAATATTAGAAGAACTTAATGAAAGTAGAAGAACCACATTTAATTTATTAAGAGAAGCTATTCATTATAGTGTTGATAATAGATATTTAAAGCCATATGTACTTGAAGGGGAAAAACTTTTAAATATTATAAAAAAACTTAAAAATGACAAGGATATAGAATTAACTTCTAAGGAAGATAATTTTATAAAAAATTTAATTGATATTATGGAACCAGAAAAGATTAAAGCAGAACTTTTAACTGAAAGGGAGAAGGAAGTGATGGAAATATTATTTGAAGGAGCTTCAAATAAGCAGATTGGAGAAAGACTAAATATATCTTTAGCAACGGTAAAAACTCATATGATTAATATATATTCTAAACTTCAGGTTTCTAATAGAGTACAAGCTGTAGAGAAATATAAAAAAATTAAAGCCATAAAATATTAATACTTAAGTATTAATATTTTATGGCAACTAGATTAGTGAAGCCATGGAGACTTTAAAACTATTTTCGGTCTAACCTTAAACAATTATTTCTAAAATCTTTACCCATTTTAAATCACCTCTCTACACTAATAGTATGTGAATATTAAAAAAGAATATACTATTAGTGTAGAATAAATAAATCATGTAAATTTGCCTAAGTTTAACAAATTAGAAGAAAAAAATTTAAAAGGAAGATAGACTTTAAAGATAGCTTGTTTAATATTATCAAGTACTAAATCATAAAAAGTTTTTATGTTAGTCTTTACTTTATGGCTACATATATATCTACTTCAGAATTTTCGTTTTTATCATATCTCTTATCATAGAGTTCAAAATCTCCTGTATAGGTTCTTTGAAGTCCTGAATTCCATATATATCCCCAGGCTTCTCCTATTTTATCTGGCATTTTGCCTTTAGCTGTTACTACACAATATTTCCCAGCTGGTATCACTTTATATGTCATACCTTCTGGTATAGAATTTTTATCTGTAACTTGAAATCCCACCATAAAAGAATATAAGCCAAATTCTTTATTTTCATAATCAGTATATAAACCTAAAATCTCATCTTTATTTACTTTATTTAATATTTTGTCCCCAAGTCTTTTATTTTCAAATTCTTCCCAAAGTTTTGGAATTACAGCCATAAAGGCACCATTTTTGTTAGTTGTTCTTATTTCTTTTCCAACTATTATCATTTTATCTTTTTCTACTATTTTAGTAATTATATCTTCTTTTCTCCATCTCTTTAAATTAGGTAAACAATTTTTCATTAATGCTATTGCTTCATCTTCCTTCATTCCTTTTTCTTTCATAAAAGGTACACATACATCTATCATTTGTTCCATAGTTAAATTTGGATGCTTAAAAGCTCCATTTTCATAACAATAAATACAATATTCATGATTTTTTTTATTATTTAATTCAGTACTATAAAGCTCTTCATTCATTGGCATTCCACAACTTTGACAATATCTTTGTTCCATATTTTATTCCCCTTCCTTATGTTTATATTTGTATTATATAGGAAGGCTTTGACAACACTATGTCATATTTGAATATATATCATTAATTTTTTTACATTTATCCTTTATAATTTCTCTAATATGATTGGGTTCAAGTACTTCCACATATTCTCCGTAACTTAATATCATGGAATATATCCAGTCATCTTCTAATAAATATGTATCTACAATTACACTACCATCTTCTTGAAACCTCATTTCATCTTTATCAAAACAATCGTCTATTTTATATCTAACTCTTTCAGAAAACTTTAATACAACTCTTATAGGTACTTGTTCACTCTCACTAATATTTATATATTCTTTATAGGAAATTCTATTTTCATTAATTTTTTCATGTAAAACAGTTAAATTTTCCATTCTTGATAATTTGAAAAATCGGTAATCATTTTTAAATTTGCAAAAGGAAAATAAATACCATGAAAAACCTTTAAAAACAAGAGTTAATGGCTCTACCTGTCTCCAATTATATTCACCTTTTGAGTTTCTATAATCAAAGACTATACAGTTTTTGTTATCTACAGCATCATATATAATCTTGTATTTTAAGTTTTCTTCTTCACATTTTTTAAAGCCCCAAGGTAATGTATCTATATACATTTGCTCAAAATGTAAATCAAATACTTCTTTTTTTTCTTTAGGAACAATATTTTTTACCTTTTCAATGGCCATTTCAACATTTTTATTATCTAAAAATTTATTCATATTTTTTAGAGCTTCTATAATTGAAATCATATCTTCTAATGTTAAAAGTTGATGATTGATTTTATAGTTATCTATAATGTAGAATCCCCCATTATTTCCAATTTGAGAAACTATAGGAATTCCAGCAAGATTAATTGCTTCAATATCTCTATAAATTGTCCTTACAGAAACCTCAAATTTTTCAGCTAATTCTGATGCAGATATTTTTTCTCTATTTAAAAGCATGACCACAATTGCCAATAATCTATTAATTTTCATGAATCTATAAACCCCCCCATAATTTGAAATGACTATTTTATTATATCAAATTAATAACTTGTAAGATTGTTTAGAGAGAAATTGTTGGGAGAATTGCATAAGAAAGTTTTAAAAGAATAAATTCAATATGGTAATCTTTAGGTTATTTATGGGTGTGAACTTGACTTAACAAATGTACTATAGTAAACTTATATCGTAAAAAAGAATAAAGACAGTTCGTAACCATCCTGTCTATAAATAAAACTAGGACGTAGCTACCGCCTTAGGTAGTTTTTTTGTTGATGGGCATTTAATGCCCTTTTTTATTTGCAAAAAATTCACAAATATGATTTTTTATTTTAGGTGAAATTTTAAATTTATATAAAGTTTAGAAATTGTTATTCAAGGACGCAGAGGTCTTATCTAATGAATTTTTTAACTTAAATATAACAGTAACAGTATAAGGCTGTTTTTTATAAAGATTGTTCAAATATAACTTAAAAACCTTACAAGTTAGGGAACTTTAAATAGTTGTAAAATATTCTAATAAATAATAATTTATCATAACCATTATAACTATTTGATGTTTTCAAGTCTAAATGAGTGTAAAGATTGAAAAATCTATAGTACAAGGAGGAATGAAAATGAAAAAAATAGGATTAACAACTACAGTGCCAGTGGAAGTTATTGTTGCAGCAGGATATACACCAGTAGATTTAAATAATATGTTTATAACTTCAGAGAATTATTTAAAATATATAGACGTAGCTGAAAGAGATGGTTTTCCCAAAAGCTTATGTGCTTGGATAAAGGGGATTTATGGAGCATGTCTAGAAAATAATATTAAAGAAATAGTTGGAGTTATGGAGGGGGATTGTTCTAATACTAAAGTTCTTATTGAGGTTTTTAAACTAAGAGGAATAAAAATTTATCCATTTTCATTTCCCCATAGTCATAGTTTAAAAGATGTAGAAATTGAAATAAGAAAGTTCATGGATATCTTCAATGTTAACGAGGATAAGGTAGAACAGGTTAGAAAAATATTAAATAGAGTTAGAAAGCTAGCAAAAAAAATAGATGAAATGACTTATATAGATAATAAGGTTAATGGTTTTGAAAACCATCTATATCAGGTGAGCTTAAGTGACTTTAATGGAAATATAGATAAATTTGAAGAACACCTTAAAAAAGTCATTGAGGGTATGGAGAAAAGAGAGCCAATAAATAAAAAATTAAGATTAGGCTATATAGGAGTTCCTCCAATGACTGGAGATATATATGAGTTTAGTGAAAAATTAAATGCTCATTTTGTATATAACGAAGTTCAAAGAGAATTTGCTTTTCCTAGGGGGATAGAAGCTGCAAATATATTTGAACAGTATTATAATTACACCTATCCTTATGATAATGAGTTTAGAATTAAGAAATTGAAAAAGCAAATAGAAAAGAGAAAGATAGATGCTATAATCCATTACACTCAGGCTTTTTGTCATAGAGCTGTTGAAGATATAGTATTAAAAAAAGAGCTAGATATTCCTATGTTAAATATTGAAGGGGACAAGTTAAATACATTAGATGCAAGAACCAAGCTTAGATTGGAAGCTTTTCTTGATATGTTATTAGATTTAAAGGAGCGGAATCAATGAGGTTATTGGGAATAGATCTTGGAAGTAGAGAAGTTAAGATTGTTTTAATGGAAAACAGTATTATAGTTCAAAAGAAAAAAGTAAGTACCATGAAATTTTACAGAGATTACTGTAGCTTTAATGGCAAGGTTATAGTAGATTTAGAAAAACTAAATATAGAAGGAATTGATAAAGCAATATCAACGGGTTATGGGAAAAATAATACGGATTTAAAGCTTTTTACACCAATAAATGAGATAAAGGCTCACGTTTATGGAGCAATTTATCAAAGTAAACTAAAGAATTTTATACTTTTAGATGTAGGTGGGCAAGATGTTAAAGTGGTAAAGGTAGAAAAAGGAATTGCTACTGATTTGGAGCTTAATGAAAAATGTGCTGCTTCCTGTGGAAGATATTTAGAGAATATGGCAAATGTCCTTGAAATATCTTTAGATGAAATGAGCAGGTACTCGGAAAATCCTGTGGATTTAAATTCTACCTGTGCAGTATTCTCAGAGTCAGAATTAATTGGAAAAATAGCTGAAGGGGTACAAATAGAAAGATTATGTGCTGGAGTTAACTACTCTTTGTATAAAAGGTTACAGCCTCTTTTAAGTAAATTTAGAGATAAGAAATTAGTTCTAACTGGTGGTGTCGCTAGAAATAATTCAATAAAAAAATATTTAAATAATGATTATGAAGAAATAGTCCCAGTAGAAGATCCTCAGTTTAATGGAGCCATTGGATGTTGTTACTTTGGATTGGAATTTTTAAAATAAATTTAGGAGGAAAAACATGTATATTTTAAAGGCGGAACATAGTTTTGATAGTGCTCATTTTCTTGCAGGTTATGAAGGTAAATGTGGAAATATTCATGGACATAGATGGAAGGTTGAAATTCAGGTTCAGTCAAAATCATTAGTACAAGGCGGTCAGCTTGATGGAATGGTAATAGACTTTGGGGATTTGAAAAAAGATGTTAAATCTATAGTAGATTATTATGATCATGCATTGATAATAGAAAAGGGAACTATGAGGGAACAATCACTAAACTCATTAAGAGAAGATGGTTTTCGTATAATAGAAGTTAATTTTAGACCAACAGCAGAAAATTTTGCATTATTTTTCTATAAAACCATGAAAGATAAAGGATATAATGTAAAAAGTTCTACAGTTTATGAAACTCCTAATAATAGTGCTACCTACGAAGAAAGTGGGGTTAATTAAGATGGATTTTAAAGTAGTTGAAAGATTTGTAAGTATAAATGGGGAGGGAAGACGCTCAGGACAATTAGCTATATTTATAAGATTTGCAGGTTGTAATTTAAATTGTAGTTATTGTGATACACTTTGGGCAAATGAAAAGGATGTATCTTATGAATTAATTAGTTCAAAAGATATATATGACTATATTAAGTCACAAAAAATTAAAAATGTAACCCTAACAGGTGGAGAACCTCTTATGCAAAAGGGAATAGTAGAGTTACTAAAAGTTCTTTCTAAGGACAAAGAACTTTATGTGGAAATTGAAACTAATGGTAGTGTATTATTAGACGAATTTTTAGATATAGAAAATTCACCAAGTTTCACTATGGATTATAAGCTTCCTTCAAGTAATATGGAAAATAAAATGGCATTAGATAACTTTAGATATTTAACTAATAAGGACACGGTAAAATTTGTATCTGGTAGTATAGAGGACTTAGAAAAAGCTAAAGAAATAATAAAAAAATATAATTTAGTGAATACAACTAATATATATATAAGTCCTGTTTTTGGAAAAATTAATTTAGATACTATTGTAGAATTTATGAAAAATAATAAAATGAATGGAGTTAATTTACAACTGCAGCTTCACAAGATTATATGGGATCCTAATAAGAAAGGGGTGTAGTAATATGGCAATTGATGTTAAGGCCATTGAAGAGCACATAAAAGGAATTTTGATAGCATTAGGAGATAATCCAGAAAGAGAAGGGTTAAAGGATACACCAAAACGTGTAGCTAAAATGTATGAAGAAGTATTTAAGGGTATGTGCTATACCAATGATGAAATCGCAGAAATGTTTAATGTAACTTTTGAAGATGATTTATGTGTAAGCGATAATGTAGGCGATATGGTTTTTATGAAGGATATAGAGATATTTAGTCATTGTGAACATCACTTAGCACTTATGTACAATATGAAAGTAGCTATAGCATATATACCTAAGGGAAAAATTATTGGATTAAGTAAAATAGCAAGAATAGCAGATATGGTAGGACGTAGACTACAGCTTCAAGAGAGAATTGGGAGTGATATAGCAGAAATTCTAAAGATGGTAACTGATTCAGAGGATGTAGCTGTTATTATAGAAGGTGAACATGGCTGTATGACTACTAGAGGAATAAAAAAGACAAATACTAAAACTATAACAACTACATTAAGAGGAAAATTTAATACTGATACAATTGTAAGCAATAAATTAATGATGCTTTATACAAAATAAAGAGGTTTTTAGTTTTGGATAGAGTTTTATTAATATAAATATATTAGATTCGTACAAGGCTGAAAAACCTTGCATAGGGTGGAATATTTTATATAAAGGAAGTGTATTAAAAGGCATAACTATAACAAAGATTTTTGTGGATTTTAAGATGATAATAAAATAATAGAGGGATGTGTAGTAAATGAATAAGGAAAAAGCAATAGTAGTATTTAGTGGTGGACAAGATAGTACAACCTGTTTGTTTTGGGCAAAGAAAAAGTATAAAGAAGTTATAGCAGTATCCTTTGATTATAATCAAAAGCATAAGTTAGAGTTAGAATTTGCAAAGGATATATGTAAAAAACATAATATTGAACATAAAATCTTAGACTTGAACTTACTAAATCAATTAGCACCAAATTCACTAACAAGGCAGGATATAACTGTTGATAAAAGTGCACCAAAAGAAGGAGTACCTAATTCCTTTGTAGATGGAAGAAATTTATTATTTTTGAGTTTTGTTGCAGTATTTGCAAAACAAAGAGGAATAAATGCTATCATAACTGGTGTATCACAAAGTGATTTTAGCGGATATCCAGATTGTAGAGATGTGTTCGTAAAATCCTTAAATGTTACATTAAACTTAGCTATGGATTATGAATTTGAAATACTTACACCACTAATGTGGATTAATAAAGCGGAAACTTGGAAAATGGCCTATGATTTAGGAGTTCTTGATATAGTTAAAGAAGAAACCTTAACATGCTACAATGGAATAAAAGCAGATGGATGTGGAGAATGTCCAGCTTGTAAATTGAGAAAAAAGGGATATTTAGAATTTGAAAAGGAGTATTTAAAATAATAATTTTATATGTATTGTTTGTCGAATACCTCCTTTTATATTTTATGTTTAGTTTTTATAAATTTTTTCGATAATTTATTATTGAAAGTATGGAATACTAGGAGGAATATATTATGATAAATATTTTTGGTAAAAAAAATAGTAAAAATGATACCATTGACCAGGAAGTTATTATTGAAGAAAAACATGAAGTTGAAACCACAGATACTATGGAATTTCTAAAGGAAATGACTGTACAAATAGAGGGAATAATACAGCAGCATAATAAAGTTAATGGTGAACATGAGGTACTTGAAAAATTAGCAAAGCAGATTGAAAACCATATGGCAACAGTATCAAATTTAACCGAGAGGACTAATGAATCAACAGATAAGCTTTTTAGTCAAGGAGAAAGCTTGTTGGAGATTACAAAAGATACTGTAAGCAAATCCTTAGAAGGTAAAAAATCAATTGAGGGCATGGTTAAAGTAATTGAGAATCTTGATATAGAAACAAAGGATACATATGAAAATATTAATGCTTTGGGTGAAAAACTAAAAGAAATTGGAGAAATAGCTCAATTAATAAGTGGAATAGCTTCAAAAACAAATCTTCTTGCTCTTAATGCCGCTATAGAAGCAGCTCGTGCAGGAGAACAGGGTAAAGGATTTGCGGTAGTTGCTGATGAAGTTAGAAAATTAGCAGAAATGACAGGAGAGAGTAGTAGTAATATAACTAATTTAATTAGTGGCATAGATTCTCAGACTAAAAATGTTTTAAGTAGTGTGGAAAAAAGTACATTAGTAGTTACAGAAGGTGTAGAATCTTCTAAAGGAGCCCTTGAAAAAATAGAGGAAGTTTTAGATTCATTTAACAGGGTTGAAGATGACACTGATAGTCTAATTAAAACAATTAATACTCAGAAGGAAGATATAACCAAAATTTTTAGTGGAATAAATGAGGTAGACAACATTCTTACTGAAACAAATGATCAAATTATAAATCATATAGATGAGGCTCATAAAGTAGATAAGAAATTAGAGGAAAGTGTATATCATATAGCTCAATATGTAAAATAAAATTAAGAAAATGCATTTCACAAGTTAGAATTAGTTTAATAATATATATAATAACTTAAGGTTATAAAAGTAATATGAGAATTAAGGATATGGTAATTAAAATATTATAAATAGAATAAATATTATATTGGGAATTTATTATAAATACTTATAAGGGAGAACAATAAAATGTGGACACGAGAGCAGATCAAAGAAAGAGCTAAAAGAATATTAAAGCTTAATTACTGGAAAGCCTTTCTAGTAAGTTTAGTTATAAGTGTTGTAACTGGAGACAGTTATGGAAAGGCAGAAAAAAATGTTAACAAATTTACTGATGACTACGCTATCTTTGATAATACAATCTTTGAAGGATTAGTAAATTGGACAGGAAAGCTGTTAGTGTTTTTAGCATCTATAGCAATAATTTTGCTGATTTTAAGGGTTGTAGTAGGATATATGCTTGAAGTAGGTGGAAGGAAATTCTTTATTAAAGCAGCAGAAGGGGAAACTAATATGGGATACCTTGGATATTGCTTTAAAGAAGGAAGCTATTTTGGAGTGCTTGTAACAATGTTATTAAGGAGTATTTATACATTTTTATGGACTTTATTATTAGTAATACCAGGGATAGTTAAGACCTATGCATATAGCATGGTACCATATATATTGGCAGATAATCCTTCTATAGGTGCTGAAAGAGCCATACAGTTAAGTAATAAAATGACAGATGGAGAGAAATGGGATATGTTTGTGCTTGATTTATCATTTATAGGTTGGTATATTGTGGGCGCATTAGCTTTAGGAATAGGTGTATTATTTGTGAATCCATATGTTGATGCTACAAAGGCTGAATTGTATTTGGATCTTAGAAAAAAAGCAATAGAAAATGGATCAACATCCTATAAAGAATTAAATATTGTAAGTTGTGGCAACAATATTTAAAGATGGATTAAAGTCTTAAGAATCTATTGAAAGTCTAAAGTATATAATAAGTAAAAAAAGAATTTATAGGACTAAGTCAGCATAGGCTTAGTCTTTTTTATATAGAGTAATGTACTTAATATATCTAGAATTGCAAAAATAAATTTTTTTAATCAGTAACAACATGTCAAATCGATAGCAAAGTAGTAAGAAATCAGGATTAATTTTAAAATAATATGATATAATAATATTAAAATTCAGGAAAGTTTAGGAAAGTTTAGGAAAAAATATTATTTTGTTATTTTTTAATGTGACTAAATTTGAAATTTAGGAGTTGAATATTTTGAGAAAACCAAGAACGGCAGAAGTAACAGCACATCTTCAGTCTGATATAAAATTTGTTTGGAATGTGGTTACTAATAATAACGACTATAAGTGGCGTAGCGATATTGAAAAAATTGAAATTATTAATGATGGAAAAGAATTTATTGAGTATACTCCTAATGGAATTGCCACAAAATTTTTTATTACTAAAAAGGAAGAGTATAGCCAATATGAATTTAGTATGGGAAATAAAATGTTTACTGGTTTTTGGACTGGACATTTTTCAGAAACAGAAAATGGTGGAACAAAGATAGTTTTCGTAGAAAACATATTTATAAAAAATCCAATCATTAAGATTTTATCTTATTTTTTTATGGATTTAAAGAAAATGCAAAATACATATATATTAGATTTAAAAAAGAAGTTAGGGGAACAGTGATGACAAGAGGAGATTTAAACAATGTTAAAAGATAAAGACAGACAAAGTATAGATGTTGCAAGATTATATTATCAATCCGAATATAGTCAACATGAAATTGCGAATTTACTTAATATTTCTAGGCCTACAGTATCAAAACTTTTAAAATATGCTAAGGAAAATGGTTACGTTACTATTAAAATTAATGATCCAATGGATATATCTGATGATTTAGCCTTAACTTTAAAAAATAAGTATGATTTAGAGGAAGTCGCTATTGCTTATTCTCCATTAAATAACGAGGATGAGATAAAAAATCAAATAGGTCGCGTGGCAGCGCAGTATTTACATGATATTGTTAAAGATGGAGATATTATTGGAGTAAGCTGGGGAACAACCATGTATGCTGTAGCCACACAGTTAGTGGAAAAAGAATTAAAAGATGTTCAAATTGTACAACTTAAAGGTGGACTAAGCCATACTCGTAGCAATACATATGATTCAGAGATAAATGAATTATTTGCAAAGGCATTTTATGCTGAGGGAAGAGCGTTGCCATTGCCTGTTATATTTGACACACCAGAACTAAAAGAAATTATAGAAAAAGACAGCCATATAAATGAAGTAATGAAAATGGGGAAGCAAGCTAATATTGCTATTTTTTCTACAGGTGCAGTTGAAGATGATGCTCTATTATTTAGATTAGGCTATTTTAATGAAGAAGAAAAAAAGCGTATTCAGAAGTATGCAGTTGGAGATGTATGTTCACGATTTATTGATAAGAATGGTAACATATGTGATGAAAAAATAAATAGTAGAACAGTAGGAATAAATTTAGAAGAATTAAAGAAAAAAGAAAGAAGTATTTTAGTTGCTGGTGGAGAAAGAAAACTTAATTCATTACATGTAGCATTAAGTTCGAAAATAGCTAATACACTAGTAACAGATCAATTTACCGCTAAACTATTACTTGGAAGATAAGTATATAACAAAGAATAACAGTCATTATATTTATTCTTTTAGGATTGAAAGTGGCATTACAAAAACAAAAATAATAACAAACTTAAAAATGCAATTTTATAAATGAAAAAACTCTCATGTAATTATTTATGGGGGCTTTTTTACTTTAAAACAATATTAGAACAAAAGAAAAAACTAATATTTACTTTTGTTCTAATGAGTGCTATTATGAGGATACAAAGAAGCACAAAATAATTTTGAAACAAAAGTAAAAGATAATTAATGTTTAATAATAAAAAAAGTGAGAGGGGCTATAAATTATGAAATTATCTAAGTATATTGATCACACACTATTAAAACCGCAAGCAACAGAAAAAGATATTTTAAAACTTATTGAAGAAGCTAAAACTTATGATTTTGCATCAGTTTGTGTAAATCCTAGCTGGGTTAAGCTTGCGCATAAAAATTTGAAAGATACAGATGTTAAGGTTTGTACTGTTGTAGGATTTCCACTTGGAGCAACTTCCACCGCTTCTAAAGTGTATGAAACAAAAGTTGCTATTGAAGATGGTGCAGATGAAATAGATATGGTTATTTCTGTTGGACAACTTAAGTCAAGAAATGATGAATATGTAAAAGAAGAAATCAAAAAAATTGTAGAAGCATCAAAGGATAAATTAGTTAAAGTAATTATAGAAACATGTTTATTAACAGAAGAAGAAAAAGTAAAAGCATGTACTTTAGCTAAAGAAGCAGGCGCAGATTATGTAAAAACTTCAACTGGATTTTCAACTGGTGGAGCAAAACCAGAAGATATTAAATTAATGAGAGAAACAATTGGTAAAGATATGGGTGTTAAAGCTTCTGGAGGAATCCATACTAAAGAAGAAATGGAAGCCATGATTGAAAATGGTGCCACAAGAATCGGTGCAAGTTGTGGAGTAGAACTTGTAAAATAAACATAATATTATAGATTGTTAATTTGTTTTTTATAACAGATTAGCAATCTATAGGATAAAAAACTAAAGTTATATTTTATATAATTACATATCAGTTTATATTAAAAAACAATTATTAAGTTCATATTTTATAGAAGTAAGTTATTATTATGTATTTCGTAAAGCTAAACATAGCTTAATGCAACGTATAAATGAGGAGATTTAAATGAGTATGAACGATATTAAGAGATGCCTAGCTGATTATTTAAATAGAACTCCAAGCTTTCAATATAAAGTAAGTAAATACTAAAATAAGTAGATGTAGGATGTACTGCATTAAATATTGAAAGGAAGTGCTTAAAAATGGATATTGCAGTTATTGGTTCAAATATGGTAGATTTAATAAGTTATATTGATAGAATGCCTAAAGAAGGTGAAACTTTAGAAGCACCAGATTTTAAAATGGGATGTGGGGGTAAGGGAGCAAACCAGGCCGTTACAGCTGCAAGATTAAAATCAGATGTTATGATGGTAAGTAAAGTTGGAGATGATTTATTTGGACAAAACACTATTAAAAATTTTAAAAGCAATGGTGTAAATACAGATTTTGTAACTGTTCAAAAAAATCAAGCTAGTGGAGTTGCACCTATTTTTGTTGATAGAGAATCTAAAAATAGTATTTTAATTATTAAAGGTGCCAATAAAAATTTATCTCCTACAGATATAGATGATGCAAGTGAAGAATTGAAAAAGTGTTCTTTAATTATTTTACAATTGGAAATTGAATTAGAAACTGTTTATTATGCTATAGATTTTGCTAATAAAAATAATATTCCTGTATTGTTAAATCCTGCTCCTGCTACAAAAGAAATTGATTTCGATTATGTTTATAAATGCGATTTCTTTGTGCCAAATGAAACAGAATTAGAGATTTTAACAAATAAACCTGTAGACACAATAGAAGATATAAAAGAAGCTGCTCATTTCATTGGGGATAAAGGGGTTAAAAATGTAATTGTTACAATGGGTAGCAAAGGTTTACTATGGATTAATAAAGATGAAGAGCATTTTATAAAAGCACGTAAAGTTGATGCTGTAGACACCACCGGTGCTGGTGATGGATTTATTGGATGTTTTGCACATTATTATGTAGCTACAGAAAACATATTATTAGCTCTTGAAAAAGCAACAGCTTATTCAGCCCTTAGTGTTACAAGATATGGCACTCAAACTTCTTATCCTACAAAAGAAGAGTTTGAAGAATTTTTAAAGTAAGTTTTAGGTTTGAGAAATTTTACTGTAGAAAAATATATTTTTAAAAACAAAGACTCCTATACATTAGTGTAGGAGTTTTCTATTTTGTGGAAAATAAGAGTAAATATTTATTGAAATTTCGTTTTTATTTGTAAAAAATAAAATTGGTGAAAATACAATGTTTTATCTATAAAAAATAATGTATAAATAGTTTGATTGATAGCTATTTTAATGTTAGCCAGTTTTTTTATAAATAAAGAAAAGAATGGTTTCTATAGTTATAAGACTAGGAGATGAATTTGTAGTTTATTAAACTGTGGGTATAAGATTCTGTATATGAATCTATGATTCTCAAAGCAGTTGGCTTTGAAAAAGCAAAAAATTGTATTGACAGTAGTAAAAAGAAATGATAATATATTTTTAATTTATCACTTTACTCAGATAAACTAATAAACTAATAAAGTGAGGGGATAGAATGGAAAATTGGAATAAGTATATACCGGAAGGTATGAAAGATATTTTATTTGAAGAGAGCAATATAAAATTAAATATAGAGGATCAATTAAGAAAAATTTATAAATATAGTGGATTCTCTGAAATAATATCTCCTACATTAGAATTTTATGATGTATTTAATTCTAATATTCAAGCTATACCTCAAGAAAAAATGTATAAACTTTTTGATGATTTAGGTAGAATTCTTGTTTTAAGACCAGATATGACTACTCCGATAGGGAGAATTACAGGTACTAAAATGAAGGATTGTACATATCCGCTTAAACTTTGCTATACAGGAAATATATTTAGGGTTAATGAAAAATTAAATGGGAAGCTAGGAGAAATAACTCAATCAGGAATTGAAATAATTGGAACTAAGGGAATAAAATCTGATGTAGATAGTATAGTTACAGCTATACATGCTCTTTTAAGCTTGGGGCTTAGAAATTTCAAAATAGAACTAGGAGAAGCTGGATTATTTGAAGCTCTAACAGAGAATATGAGAATAAAGGAAGAAAATTTAAAAAAATTAAAAGAAATAATAAGAAACAAAAATTATGTAGCTCTTAAAAAATTTTTAGATGAAATAATTTCAAAGTATTCAAAGAATGATTTTGAAATTATAGAGAACTTGCCTAAATTATTTGGAGGTATTGAAATTATAGAAAAGGCTAAGAGTTTAACTAAAAATGAAAAGGCTTTAAAATCTTTAAATGATATATATAACATATATAAATCCATAGAATATATAGGACTTGGATCATATATATCCATTGATCTTGGAATGGTTCAAAACATAGATTATTATACAGGAGTTATATTTAAAGGTTATGTAGAAGAAGTAGGAGGCTCTATATTGAGTGGAGGAAGATATGATAATTTAATTCAACATTTTGGAGCGAAACTCCCCGCTATAGGATTCGCCATTAATGTAGATGATGTAATGATTGCTTTAAAGAAACAAAATACAATATCTATAGATAAAGATAAGAAAGTTTTAATATCTTACAAAGATGAGTTTTTAAGAAAAGCATATGATTTTATGGAAGAGCTAAAGACGAAAAAAATTATATGTGAATTAAGTCCTTTAGATGATGATAAAGAAATTTTAATATACTCAAAGAAGAAAGGTATAGATTTTATTATAGGATTTACAGGAGAAGAAAAACTATTTGTTAAGGATTTAAAATCAGATAAAATAGCTTTTTTAGAAAAAGATGAAATTGAAGATTTATTAATGTTGTAATTAGTGAGGGGATAGGTGATTACATTGAAAAAGGTAAAAATAGCATTAACCAAAGGCAGACTTGAAAAGGAAGCTATTGAAATATTTAAAACTATTAATATTAATACTAGAGAATTAGAGGATAAAGGAAGAAAACTTATTTTAAATTGTGAAAATGAAGAATATAATATAGATTTTTTTTTAGTTAAAGCTAAAGATGTAGAAACCTATGTAGAATATGGTGCTGCGGATATGGGGATTGTGGGAAAGGATACTTTAATGGAAGCAAATAAGGAGTTTTATGAAGTTTTAGATTTGAATGTAGGAAAGTGTAAATTTGCTTTAGCTGCATTGCCTAGTTTTAAATTAGATGAAGGATACAATAGGAAAAAAATAGCTACTAAATATCCGAACATAGCAAGGGAATATTTTAGAAAAAAGGGCATGGATGTAGAATTAATTAAAATAGAAGGCTCCGTAGAATTGGGACCTATTGTAGGACTTGCAGATGCCATAGTAGATATTGTAGAAACAGGAAACACTTTAAGAGAAAACGGCTTAGTAGTTGTGGAAGATATATGTGAAATAAGTGCAAGAATGATAGTAAATAAAGCTAGTATGAAAACAAAAAAAGATGAAATTATAAAAATAATTGAAAATGTAAGTGAAGTAATAAAACAATAGGAAAGGACAAAAAAGAAAGGGAGGTATTAGTGGAGGGTGTAATCGTTATATACTCTCACTAAAGATAAAAAATGATAGATATAGTTAAAATAAGTGAAGACAATAAAAAACAGTGTATGAATACTTTGAAAAGTAGGTCAAAGGAAGTCCAAAAGGATGTAATTATTTCTGTAAAAAAAATACTAGAGGACATAAATGAAAATGGGGATAAAGCATTAATAGAATATACTAATAAGTTTGATAGTAAAAAAATAAATTTAGAAAATATTAGGGTTACTCCAAGAGAAATAAAAAAGGCTTATGAATTAGTTGATGAAAAATTTATAGAGGCTATAAAAATTGCTAAAGAAAATATATTGTTTTATCATGAGAAGCAAAGACAAAGATCATGGATGGTAACAAAGGAAGATGGAATAATTTTAGGTCAGCAAATTAGAGCTTTAGAGACTATAGGCATATACGTTCCAGGAGGAACAGCAGCTTATCCTTCTTCAGTATTAATGAACACCCTTCCAGCTAAAGTAGCAGGAGTAGAAAAAATAGTTATGATAACTCCTCCATCTAAGGATGGGAGTGTAAATCCTAATATTTTAGTAGCTGCTAATATTGCTGGAGTTGATGAAATATATAAAGCAGGAGGAGCACAAGGAATAGGAGCTTTAGCTTATGGAACAAAAATCATACCAAAGGTCGATAAAATAGTAGGTCCAGGTAATATATATGTGGCTATGGCAAAAAGAAGTGTTTATGGCTTTGTGGATATAGATATGATAGCAGGACCTAGTGAAATCTTGATTATAGCAGATGAAAGTTCTGATCCTAAATTTATAGCAGCAGATTTTATGTCTCAAGCTGAGCATGATGTATTGGCATCCTCAATGTTAGTTACTACCTCTGAGAGATTAGCTGAAAAGGTAAAAGACCAATTAAATATACAGATAAAAAATCTTTCAAGGAAAGAAATAATACGGACATCTATTAAAGATTTTGGTGCTATTTTTGTAGTAGATAATTTAGAAGAAGCTATAGAACTTGCTAATGATATATCCCCAGAACATTTAGAGGTTATGACAGAAGACCCCTTCACTATTTTAGGACAAATTAAAAATGCAGGTTCTGTATTCTTAGGTAAATATGCTCCAGAACCATTAGGGGATTATATGGCAGGACCAAATCATGTATTGCCTACTAGCGGAAGTGCAAGATTTTTTTCACCTCTTTCAGTAGATGATTATATTAAGAAATCAAGTTTCACATATTACACCAAAAGGGCGTTGGAAAAAGTAAAGGATGTTACTGTAACCATGGCTGAAACAGAGGGATTAACTGCCCATGCAAATTCCATAAGAGTAAGATTTGATAACAAAAATTTTTAACTTCAAGTTTAGGTTTAATATCAACAAAGATTAATAAGTGGTGGTTATTAAATAAATAGTAGTTTAATGTGTTTCTTATAAAAAATACAATTGGAACAGTTTATAATTATTAAATAAAATTTATACACCATGGAAAAGAGGATAAATTTATGAAAGAAAGTGTAGCTAAGATTTATAGAAAAACTTCAGAAACAGAAGTAAAGGCGGAAATTAATTTATATGGAGAAGGAAAATATGATATAAAAACTGGCATAGGTTTTTTTGATCATATGCTAAATCTTATGGCAAGGCATGGACTTATTGATGTAAAACTAGAGGCAAAAGGTGATTTACAGGTAGATTCTCATCATACCGTGGAAGATGTAGGGATAGTTTTAGGTCAGAGTTTTAGAGAAGCTTTAGGGGATAAAAAAGGTATTAAAAGATATGGAACTAGCTTTGTTCCTATGGATGAAGCCTTAGCCAGTGTGTCTATAGATATAAGTGGAAGACCATATATAGTATGTGATTTTAACTTTACTGTAGACAAATTAGGGGGAATGGATACAGAATTAGTGGAAGAATTTTTAAGAGCATTGGCTTTTAATGCTGAAATAACTCTACATGCTAGGGTACTATATGGTAAAAATAATCATCATATGATAGAGGCGGTTTTTAAAGCTTTAGGTAGAGCTCTTAGGGAAGCTGTAGATAGAGATGAAAAAATAAATGGGGTTATGTCTACTAAAGGTACACTATAGAAATAATAAATATGAATTATATTTAGAAACAATTATTTTTACTATTAAATATTACAAACTTTACAAGGAGTAATGGGGAATATTATAAAGTTAATAGCATTAAAAAAGAAATATAGGGGGGAAATAGATGATTTCAATTGTGGATTATGGTATGGGAAATTTAAAAAGTGTAGAAAATGCACTTAATTTTTTAGGGATAAAGTCTGTAATCACATCAGATAGAGAAGTAATTTTAAATAGTGATGGAGTAATATTACCAGGGGTGGGAGCTTTCCCAGATGCCATTAATAACATTAGAAAAGATGGCATTGATAAAGTTTTAAAGGAAGCAGTAAGAAAGGATAAACCTTTACTTGGAATATGCCTTGGAATGCAGCTTTTATTTGAGGAAAGTGAAGAGGTTAAAAGCTGTAGGGGATTAGGTTTTTTAAAAGGGAAAATAGAAAAAATGAAAGTGAATTTAAAAATACCACATATAGGTTGGAATAGTTTAAGTTTTCGTAAGGATTCTCCAATACTTAAAGGTATAAAGGAGGACAGTTATGTGTATTATGTTCACTCGTATTACGCAAAAATTGAAGAGGAAGGAATATTAAATGCCTATTCTCAATATGAAATAGAGGTACCGGGGATAGTAAGTAAAAATAATATTTATGGGATACAGTTTCATCCTGAAAAAAGTGGGGATATAGGACTTAAAATATTAAGTAATTTCGGGGAGATGATAAAATGATAATTTTACCTGCCATAGATTTAAAAGAGGGTAAATGTGTTAGATTATATCAAGGAGATTTTAAAGCTTCAAAGGTGGTAGCAGAAGACCCTATAGGGGTAGCACTAAAATTTAAAGAGAATGGAGCGGAATATATACATATAGTGGATTTAGACGGAGCCCTTACTGGAGAAATTAAAAATTTATCCATAATTTCTTCCATAATAAAAACAATTAATATACCTGTAGAGCTTGGAGGTGGAATAAGAAATTTAAATACAATAGATATGCTTATAGACGCAGGAATTGAAAGGGTAATATTAGGTACAGCTGCATTAAATAATAGAGGACTTGTTGAAAAGGCTGTGAAAAAATATGATAAAAAAATTGCCATAGGAATAGATGCTAAAAATGAAAAGGTAGCTATAAATGGATGGTTAAATATAAGTAGTACAAACTATATAGATTTTGCTAAGGAAATGGAAAGGATAGGGATTAGAAATATTATATTTACGGACATTAGTAAAGATGGAACTTTAAAGGGGCCTAATTTAAATCAGCTTAAAAAACTAAATAAGAGTGTAAGTTGTAATATTATAGCTTCAGGAGGTATTAAAGATATAGAAGATTTAAAGGTTATAAAGGAAATGGATATTTATGGAGCTATTGTAGGTAAAGCTATATATTCAGGGAATATTGATTTGAATGAAGCTATTAAAATTATAAACAAGGAGAGTTCTAGATGAGCAAATATTGGAGCAATATAACTAAAAATATAGAACCCTATGTATGTGGAGAACAACCTAAAAATAAAAAAATTATAAAGTTAAACACTAATGAAAATCCATACCCTCCCTCACCTAAGGTATTGCAGGCTATAAAAAATGCTGCCAGGGATGATTTAAGATTATATCCAGATCCTAATTGTGATGCCTTAAGAAAAACTATAGCTAATTACTACAATTTAAGTAAGGAAGAAGTCTTTATAGGAAATGGTTCTGATGAGGTTTTAGCCCTTTCATTTTTAACTTTTTTCAATCCAGAAGAAACTGTAGTTTTTTCAGATATTAGTTATAGTTTTTATCCTGTTTATGCAAATTTATATAAATTAGATTATAAGTTAGCAAAAATTAGAGAAGATTTTTCTATAGATATTAATGACTTTAAAAATGCAAGAGGAGGAGCTGTTATAACAAATCCTAATGCACCAACAGGGGTGTATCTTTCCTTAGATTCAATAAAACAAATTTTAGAGGATAATGTAAATAAGGTAGTTATAGTTGATGAAGCTTATATTGATTTTGGAGGAGAGTCTTCAGTAAACCTCATAAAGGATTATCCTAATGTTTTAGTAATACAAACTCTATCCAAATCTCGATCTTTAGCTGGAATGAGAGTAGGATTTGCTTTAGGACAAAGGCATCTTATAGATGGATTAGATAGAATAAAAAACTCTTTTAACTCCTATACAATAGATAGAGTTTCAGCTTTGGCAGCCATAGAGGTCATGAAGGATGAAGAATATTTTAAGGAATGTACATCAAAAATAATAAAAACAAGAAATTGGACTATAAATGAATTGGGGAAAATAGGATTTAAAATAATACCATCTAAAGCTAATTTTATATTTATTACTCATGATACATATGAAGCTAAGGATATTTTTGTAAAGCTCAAGGATGAAAATGTACTTGTTAGATATTTTAACAAAGATAGAATAAGTAATTATTTAAGAGTTAGTATAGGTTCTAAAGAAGAAATGGTGATTTTTATAGATAAAATAAAGGAGATTATAAATAAATTATAGTTACTATATAAATAAAAAATATATATGAAAAGTATATATT
>OGSC01000223.1_pt1 | contig 43177 bp, 39 predicted proteins | sample 1573751 | NCBI WGS metagenome assembly OGSC01 (sample SAMN03295840, study PRJEB24534) | human gut metagenome | isolation source: fecal sample 8 from infant 5 | host: Homo sapiens | place: USA: Pittsburgh, PA | collected 2014-07
ATATAATTCTTATCAAACAAATTTTTCTCCATAGATGGATCACCTTAATTTCATTTTATATATTTAAACTTACTTATACATCTCTTCATATTTATAGCACTTATTATAACATATTTTAAATATTAATAGGGAAAACACAAATTGACTTCATTATTTTCTTATAAAATGGCAGTTACTCTATCATATTTTAGCTGCATTTTCCTCTAAATTTGCATCTTATAAATTACTAAAAGTAATACCAACATATACTATAATTGATACTACTTTTTTATGTTAATTCCCTCATTCATATGTAGTTACTATTGATTTAATATATTTTAGATAAATATAAAAACTTTGATTAAAAAATACATACCTGGATATAATAAAAATGACCAAAACATAGCACCAATATAGAAAATTCCATGCAAAAAGAACCCTGTTTATCAGGGTTCTTTTTTTGAAATAAGGAGGTCTATGAGTAACTTATAGAAAACTATTATATTTAATATTCTCCATATGTTAAAAAATTCCTTTAAATAATAAAAATAATTTCTTTACTGTATTTCAAATAAGTTAGAAAAGACATCGATATATAATCTTACTATATCGCTGTCCTTTTTTTAACATATAATTAAATCTAATTTACTGATTTTGAATTAACGAATTCCTTAGCTATTCCATCTGGGTTTTCTGGATTTCCAGTTTGGCTATCATTAAATGAAGATATTGAAACTTTGCAATAAAAATTACTTTCCTTCCAAATATAATTTTCTACTTTTTCTTGTTCATTTATTGCATCTTCAGAAGAAATTTCATATTTAAAAACTTCTTTATTACCAATTTTTAATGTTTGGGCTTTTTTGTGTTGTATTTTACCAGATGCATCTTTAACTTCAACATATCCCTTTTTCTTTAAATTCTTATATATATCTGAATTTTTACTTTGAGTAAAGTGTATTGGATTTACTCCTTTAAACCTATAAAATACATTAAACTGGCAATTAAGATTTCCTAAGCTTTCTACTGTTGAATCTTCTATAGATATATCTTTGCCAACATTTAATGGTAATTTAGGAGCAAATTCTAAAAGTTCTTCAGCTTTTTTTAGATCTTCATTATCATAAACAAATAATTTATAACGATTATCATCTACAGAATAATTTACATTCTTTATATCTTTAACAGGTTTTATTGAAGATGCAATTTTCCCCACATTATCTACCTTAGCTGTACCAATGCCATTCATATGAACTTGACCTTCGCCATCGCTGAAATATTTATTATACTTCATTTCTGTTTCTATTCCATACCATACACCTTCATTTTGCCATACAAAAAATTTAGATGTTTGCTCCTGTGCTCCACTACTTTTTACAGTTATATTAAATCCATTTATTCCTGACAAATTTTTTGCCTCTTTGCTAATTTCAACTTTTGCATCTTTGTACATTTGTTGTGCATTCTGTTTTAAAACATCCTCCATATTTTCTTTAGATGCTAAGAATCTAAATACTTTAAATTCTCTATTCTCATTAAACAATATCTCTAACATATTAACTTTGTTAGAAACTTTTATGACACCAATATCACCTACTCTATAGTTTTCTGAAATAAAATCTGGCACCTTAAATTTAAATCCTGCACCCTTTTCTACCTTTTTCAAGTCACGATAATATTTCACTGGCGCATCAATAAGAAGCTTATTACCTTGCTGCTTATTTATTGATTCCTTATTGTTAACTCCTGTAACAATACTATTATTTTTAGCAGTTACATTACTTGTAAATACAATGCCTCCAGCTAATACACAACATATAACTGCTGCTGCTGACATTCTATAAGATCCTTTTTTAAAGTTTTTTATCATTTTTATTCTCCTTTTAATTTGATTCCTTGTTTCAAAAAAGATCGCTAACTGTGGTACTTTTTTGCTACTTGAAATCAATTTTGAAAAATTAATCAGTGTCATCCCATATTCTATAGATTCTTCTTTGTCTAAAATTTCAAGTACATAAGCATCACAAGCATACTCTCTTTGAAGTTTCATTTTCTTTACTATAAACCATATTATTGGATTGAACCAATATATCAAAATAGTAATAGTTCCAAGAAAATTATAGATCAAATCTTTTCTCTTATAATGTACCAGTTCATGCAAAAATATATGTGATAGATATTTATAGTCATTTGTACTATACTTATATTTGGGAATATAGATCTTTGGCTTTAGAACTCCAAATATGCAGGGAGCTTTAAAGTCATCACAAGCATAAATAGGAATGCTTCTATTTATGCTTAATTTCTTTTTGCATTCTTCTAATAATGATACAATTTCTGGGTCTCTGATTTGTTCTAAATTTGAAATTCTCATCTTGAATTTCCACAAAATTATTAAAAAAAATAGCGCTATACTAAATACACCAACTAGCCATATACAAGAAGCTATATTTAAAGTATTAGTGATTACTTTTTCTTTTGTTGTATTTTCTTGCTTATAACTTATACTTTCTAACGATGAATTTGAAATTATCTTATCATCTCTTGTTTTATCATTTAAATAACCTTCTCTTTCTGTAAAAACATCATAAGCAGCTTTAGTATTACTTTTGCTTTCAATATTTAATAGTTTATTTTCATATTTATCAGATAAAATATGAATTAAATTTATATTGCTTGGAATATTCACAGGTATTAAAAGTCTTAATATAATTATAAGTAGCAAAGCATGCCGAAATCTTACTCCAATATGTCTATTAAATAATTTTAAAATTAAAATTACTACTAAGGCTGAAATACTTGCTATTAATGAAGCCTGTAGAACCCATAAAAAAATTTTGACTAAGATATCCATATTTAATATCCTCCCATTTTCAACTAGAAAAGCCTAGCCTTACTTTCCTTCTTTCTTATCTTTAAGAATCTGTTCTAACTCTTCAATTTCCTCTTCAGACAAAGTCTCTTCCTCTAAAAATCTTGTAAAGAGCATCCCTACAGCTCCATCGTATACCTTTTGAAGAAAAGATTTATTTTCAGCTTTTATACATTCATCTTCGGATATTAATGGATAATAATTATAAGCTCTACCTATTTTTTCAAAACCTATTGCTTCTTTTTTCAAAAGTCTAGTTATAAATGTCTTTACAGTTTGTGTTGACCAATCCATTTTTTCTGTTAGTGAATTAATTATTTTTTCAGATGTTAAAGGACTTTCTTTCCAAAGAAGTTTCATTACTTCCCACTCAGCCGCTGAGATTTTTGGCATATCTTTCATATCTTATTCCTCCATTTTAAGTTTACAATTGTAGATCCACAATGATAGTCTACAACTGTAAATCATCATTGTCAAGTTAAAATTTGTATAATTATAGATATCAATGGAACTTAAATAAGATGACTCCTGTTCAATACAGAAATCATCTTAGTAAACAATAATATAGTGCTTTTTTAGCACCCTAAGGTACCTTTTCGCTTTCCTTTATATATTTTAGCAAAATAAATTGTATTTACAATTTATTTACATACCTCAGGGATGCTTGTTCTTTATTTTTCTACATACTTAACATTACCTAAATTTCCTAAATTCCCTTTATCAATACCTAATTTCTCTAAACTATTTTTGTTTACATATATTTCTGTTTTACTTGTCATTTTTATTGGCATTTTAGAAATATCTTCTCCTTTTAATACTGATACTGCCATTTTTCCTGTTTCATAACCTAATTGATAGTAATCAATTCCCACTGTTGCCAATGCTCCAGATTCTACACTTCCCTTTTCTGCTGCAATTATAGGTATTTTAGCATCTAGAGTATGTTTTGCTATTATAGGCATAGATGATACTACTAATTGGTCTGTTGGTACATATAAAACATCTATTTTATTTACTAAATTAGCTATAGCATTATTTATTTCATTAGTACTTGTTACCCCTGTTTCTATAATCTCATATCCCTTTGCAGCTTTTTTTAATTCATTTAATTGTACTCCTGAATTAACTTCACTTGTATTATATATAAATCCTATTTTCTTTGCTTTTGGTACAAGATTCTTTAATAATTTTAACTGATTTTCTACAGGTAAATAATCTATAGTTCCTGACACATTCTTACCTGGCTTTTCTAAAGAATTAACAAGTCCCGCTTTTATTGGATCAGTAACCGCGCTAATTATTATAGGAGTTTGCTTTGTAGCATTAAATACACTCTGAGCAGCAGGTGTCCCTATGGCGAAAACCAAATCCTTTTTATCTGAAGCAAATTTTTTAGCTATAGTTTGGGACACCCCTATATCTCCTTGAGCATTTTTATAATCTATTTTTATATTATCTCCATCTTTATATCCAGCCTCCTCAAGAGCTTTTATAAATCCCTTTCTATTATCATCTAATGCTACATATTCTACTATTTGATTTATTCCTATATTCAAAACCTTATCTTTTTTTGTTGTCTTTCCACAGGCTGCTAAAGTTAAAATACTAATTGTTAATAATATTACTGTTACCATCTTTTTCATAATATACATCTCCTTTAATATTTATATTTTTTAAACTGCATATTCAAATTTCTTTAATATATCTTCTACCCTTAGATTTCTCTTTTCTTTCTCATTTAAATCTAATATGATTTTTCCCTTATGTAACATAATGAGTCTATTTCCATAGTTTATAGCATCTCTTAAATTATGAGTTACCATTAATGAAGTTATATTTTTTTGAGTTACAATTTTTTCAGTAATCGCCATAACTTCACCAGATGTTTTTGGGTCTAATGCTGCAGTATGTTCATCTAAAAGTAATACTTTGGGATTATTCACACTGGCCATTATCAATGATAAAACTTGTCTTTGACCTCCAGAGAGATATTTAACTTCTATATCTAACATTTTTTTAAAATCCAGGGATATATCATTTAATAATGACTCCAAATAATCATCTTTATATCTAAGACAATATTTAATATTAGTAAGTTTCCCTTTATTTAAGGCTAAAGATAAATTCTCTCTTACTGTCATAGAAGGACATGTACCTAACTCTGGATTTTGAAATACCCTACTTATAATTTTAGTTCTTTTATGTTCTGGTAATTTAGTTATATCCACCCCTTTTAAAATAATATTTCCAGAAGTTTCTTTAACAACTCCTGATAATATATTTAGCAAAGTAGACTTACCTGTGCCATTACTTCCAATTATGCTTACAAAATCTCCCTCATTAATAGTCAAATTTAAGTTATAAAATAATTTATTTTCACCCATATAAGAGTTATGAAAGCTTTTTGATAAATTTTGAATTTCTAACATTTTTAATCCACCTCCAACTTTTTTCTTCATATTTGTTATCAATTTCCCTAAGAGCCAAAAATACTATGATAATTAGTGATGTTATCATCTTCAAATCCACTGTAGTAAGACCTAAAGTCATAGCTAAATATATTGTTCCTTGGTAAATAATCGTCCCCATAATTACCATGCTAGTTTCCTTAATAAATGATTTTCTTCTAATTATAGATGTTCCAATAATTATTGAAGCTATTCCGAGTATCAAAGTTCCTATCCCCATAGAAGCATCACTAAAACCTTGATATTGAGCCATAATTCCCCCTGAAAAAGCTATAAGTCCATTGGATAGCATAAGTCCTAGTATTTTAATTTTTCCAACTTCTATACCCAAAGACTTAATCATTTGAGAATTATCTCCAACTCCTTTTAGTAAATAGCCTAATCCTGTTTTTAAAAATAAATCAATTAAAATTTTAATTAGTATTACAATAAACAACATAATCACTAGGGGATTAAAATCATAAAATATATTTTTTTCACTAAATATCGGAATGTTAGCCTTTCCCATAATTCTTAAATTAAATGAGTACAATATTCCCATTACTAAAATTCCAGAAAGCAAATTTGATATTTTAATTTTTACATTAAGTATTCCTGTAAGTAATCCCGCCACTAATCCACCTATTAAAGCAACTATACTAGCAGTAATTGGAGACACTCCTTTTGTTAATAATACAGCAACTATAGCTGCTCCTAATGTAAAGCTTCCATCTGCAGACATATCGGGGAAATCTAGTATTTTATAACTTATGTATACCCCCATCACCATAATTGATAAAATTAAACTTTGCATTAATATACTTGATACTACTTCCATAAAATTCTCCTCTCTATTTTTAGGTACAAAAAAACCACATGTTACCCATGTGGCTTTTAGAAAATACAAATAAATAATATCTGAGAATCGAAAAAGCCACATAGATTATCTATGTGGCTTTCTATATATATTATAGAAAAACTTATCTTAGCCAACATAGATACAAACCATTCAATTGCATTAACATGCATGAATTGCGGGGTTTGTATCTATGTTAAATTTAAAAGATACAAACCCTATCTAAATTGGCTATTAAAGACTACATTAATTTTTAATGCTAATAGTTTTCCCATAATTATTTTCTCCTAAAACTTTTATAAAAGTGTATCATGTGAATTTGATTATGTCAAGCGCATTTTATAATATAGAATCCTATCTTTTTCTTCCATTGTTACTTCCCCTAAAGCTCTAAGATGCTCTAAATGAGCATGAGCTTCTCCTGCTGCAAACCATTTTTGGCTCTTGGGAAATTCATCCCAGTCTTTACTTTTAATATCCCAATGAAGTTCTTTTGTTACTTGTTTTACTGTACAAGGTCCAAATTTTTTTAACACTTCTCTAATCTCATCTAATCTTTTTTCATGATGACGATGAAGTTCATTAATACGCCTGCGATGATCTTCTATCAAGAATCTATGAGAAGAAAACAAATGATCAATCTCCATATTATAAACAAAATCTAGACTTTTAAAATAAGTTCCTAGCATATCACCATATTCAAAGCCCCAAAATGTAATATTAGGAGTAATCTTCCCCAAAATATGATCTCCACAAAATAATATCTTATGTTTTTTCTCATAAAGCCCAACCATTCCTGGGGTATGGCCTCTTAAATCTATGATTTCAAAATTATATTCTCCTATTTGAATATATTCCCCGGGAATTGCAGGAACAAAATTTATATGAGATATGGGTCTAAACTTAAATCCTGGATTATCTTCAATATCTAATTGTTCTTCTTCTAATCCCTGCCACATTGCTCTTTGAATAGTACCTTTCCACATAGGACCGGATTTTTCCACACTACCATTTAACAAATCCCCATCTGTCTTACTTATATATACAGTTAAGCCCATATCTTGAAAATATGTAGCTAATCCTGTATGATCTGAATGCAAATGAGTTAGAAAAAGAATAGTGTTCTCTGGTTTTAAATCTAATTCTTTAAAAATTTCCATCATACGTTCTTTCGTATCTTCACGATTAAATCCTGTATCAATAATCATAGATTTATCTTTTCCCTTAATAATATAAAAATTTAGATATTTTAAAGGATTATTTGGCAATGGAAGTTCTTCTAAATAAATATTTTCATATGTTTCTCTCATTTTTTTCTCCTTCCTAAGTTCTTATTACCTTAGCTGTTATCAGTCTTATTTATAAATCTTTCTATTATTTTATCTTAACTTTAGCTAAATTAATACACCAACTAAAACTATGCTTTATTTTTCCCTAAAACATTTCCAATAATTTCTTTACATTTTATAGTATACCCCATATTTAGTATCATTTAAATAAAACACTGTTTAATAATATTTTAACTAATAACACGGGGTATAAAATCACTTAAATGCTATAAAATATGGAATATTCAAATAACAATTTTTATCATTTATCCAGTAGAATTGATGGATTAGTAGATTTACAAGGCAGTAAACTATTTCTAAAATTGTAGAAAATATTATAACTGTAAAAGACAAAAGTTATATCTATAAATTTTTAAGTCGTTCACAACAAAACCATAGTCTATTAAATCAAAATATAAGTAATTTATATGAAGTTCTTGAATATAATTAGTAAAGTATAGAAATAAACATTACCCACTAAATAATATTTTTATTTTATATGGAGGTGCTTTAATTGAAAAAGATAATAAAAAAAGCTTCTATCGGTGTTATGTCCTTATGTTTACTTTTAGGTATGGGACTTTTCAATCCTGTTAGTGCTCGTCCTGTATGTAGCTGTCCTAATCCCAACATAGATAGCTGGAAAATAGATAACTGTACTATATACTATGTTTGCAGAAACTGTCATTGGAGCTCCACATGGAATACTTGTAAGTAGAATTACGGTTTATTTATCTAATGCAAAAAATACAGGGGCTGTTGCACTAAAAATAAATCCTACAATATATTGTGTTAGCTTTAAATTTGCAAAGTAATATATTGTGTGTAAATTCCTTAATGCGACAGCCCCTTTATTTTCAGTTTAAATTTTGGACAACATATAAATTTAGCAAGTAATTTTAACCATGCAATTTTTAGGGATTTATTTATTCTATTTCCATTCTTATTAAATTATTCTCTTCAAGTTCCTATTTTACCACTTTGCTTTCTCCATATGCTTTATCCTCATTAATTTTCTACCATATTATAAATTTATTCTTTCTTTTAATTCACTTATTTCTCTCTGTTCTTTTTTTCCTAAACTCAAAATATATTTATTAAACTCAACATATAGATCCTTTTCATCTTCAAAACTTAAATCTGATATATATTTAGATAAAAGAACTATTTCCATTTTGGATAAACTTTTGAAAAGCGTAATATATTCATCTCCAAATAAACAATCAGCATTTAACATATCCATTAAATCTTCTAAGCTCTTAATGTTATTTTTAATTAATAAAATTTTATCTTCCACTAAAGAACATTCTCGAATTTCTTCCGTTAACTTTTTAAATTTAGAATTGGCCATTCTTATACCATCAATATATTCTATTATTTCACTGGGCTCCTCTTCATTAAAGGATATAAATACTGTTTCTAATTTATTTAGTTTTATCCTTTCATTTATCAGCAAAGCTATATTTAAAATACCCTTCTTTATATAAGTCATCAATTCTGTATTTTTAATATCTAAAACTTCTAAGCACATTTCTGAATCCTTTATTAATTCTGCCTTCAGTTCCTCTATGGCTAATTTCTCCAATTTATTTTTTATAATCTCTCTATCTAAATCATTAATATTAAGGCTGTTTAAATCTTTATTACATATGATTAACCCTAGTGAATTGATAAGTACTAGTTCAAATATATTTATAAGCAACAATTCACATTTTTTATCATAACCCTTTAATAATTTATTAATTTCATCAATATTAAATTTATTACAAAACTCATTTTCTAAACTTAAATCATATAAATAATTATACACATACTCAATACCCATAAAGTTCATAGTATCAATGTAAAGCTGATAATCTATTGAACATCCTGGAGTTTCATGAGGTGCAAAAAAATCATCATATTCTTTGAAAAATAGAGAAAAGCCATCATCTACAGTATCGTTATAGGAATAGTTATCAACCTTAAGTTTATTTGCTTTAATATCATTAAATAATTTCTTACACTCTAATTTTTTATCCTTAATTAAATCCTGTCCCATTTTTAACATATCAGCTAAACTGGTATGCTTCAATTCTTCTATTATTAACTCTATATTCTCAAAATTTTTTAAATAAATTCCTATGGTATAATCAATACATTGTAAAATACTTTCAGCCACCTCTGTCATAACTGAACTACTCTCATCTTTTGTGTAATATTTTAATTTTACTCTTAAAAGCTCCATTCTTTCATAATATATTCTAGCTAAAGTATTATCATCTAGTAACTTTTTCTCATAACAAGTTACTAAAACATCTTTAAAAAAACTTTCCTCACTAAATTTATTCTCTACAGAACAGTCATATTTTTGAATATTATTCCCCATAACTCATCAATCCTTTTCATTATCAAGATTTGTATAATCCTTAAAACCGCTTTTTATATTGTTAGCAATTCTATATAATGCTTTTCCTTCTAAGATTTCCAATGATCCTTGACAATAGTTATCAAAATTTTCTTTCATAATTTCTATTAATTCATCATCACTTATATAATCTAAAGTTTCATTTTTATAGTTATAAAAAATTTCTACAAGTTCATTTATTGTTTCACTGTAATTATATTGGGATATATATGGTGAATCACAAAAGGCCGTAACAATTTTATTTATAATTTGACCATTTAATTCTATTCTTCCGCTTTTTTGAAGTGCTATATTTCTTGTATCAATAATTTCTTTTACGTCTTTTTCTGAAAGTTTCAATCCATATTCTCTTGTAATTTCATTGCACTGAATTATGTCATTAAAGACTTTCTTATCTAGTAAATTGCTTTCAAATAAATCAATAGAATTTTTCATTTTCAAGAATTCCTCCTAAAAGTATTGACTTTCACATTAAAATATGTTATGATTAAAATGGTATGTTTTATAATAGATAATTGTATCATTGACGCCTATTTTTGTCAATGTATTTTATAGCGCTAAAAGAGTATCTTCAACCACGGAAGATACTCTTCTTTATTTCTATAAACATCTCTAAATTTATTAACTTCACTGTTTATCATGCAATTTACTACTCACATTTTTCATGATTCTTTAATAAATTCGGCACTCGTTATACTGTTAATATGTCCTAATACTTTCTATACCTAGCACCTATCTTTAGAAGTTAATTACTAGAAAGATTTTATTACTGTCACTTATTTTATAATTGATACTATCTACCAAAAAGAAACTCCAGTGCCTATGTGATATGGTATATTAATCCTGTTAATGAAAACTTATCTTTTAGCACAACAGGTTAATTTATATATTACTTAGCTATATTTTTTATTGGATTATTTAAATAAATTTACGAATAATGTTATAACTAAAGAATTAGAAAAGTCTATTAAAAATGCCCCGACAACTGGAAGAATAAAAAATGCTTTTGGTGATGCACCATATTTAGAAGTTATGGCTTCCATGTTTGCTATACCGTTAGGAGTAGCTCCCATTCCAAATCCACAATGCCCAGAACTCATAACAGCAGCATCATAATCCTTTCCCATTAGTCTAAAAGTAATAAAGTATGCAAATATAAACATTAATATAGCTTGGCCTATTAATAAAATTAATAATGGACCTGCTGTGCTTTTTAATTCCCATAATTTAAGACCTATGAGTGCCATGGATAAAAACACATTAAGGCTTATATTTCCAATTATATCAACACATTTTGAATTTATTTTCCATTTATTTGTTTGTTCCCCTATATTAAGTATTATAGCTGCCACTATCATAGCATCTACGTATGAAGGAAGGACTATACCAAGGTTTGTAAAAAACATCTCTAAAATAGAACCGAGTCCCATTGATATAAATATAAGAGAAAATGTATTAAATAGCGTTTTATAACTCACTTCTTCACAATCATCAGAATTTGCTTCAAAAAACTCATCTGAGTTATTTTTTAGGTTATTTTTACTTATTAGGTTTTTAGCTATCGGACCACCTATTAAGCTACCACATACAAGCCCAAAGGTAGCGGCAGCCATAGCTGTAGTGGAAGCGCCTACAAGGCCGTATTCTGATTCGAATAAGGCTCCAAAAGTGGCTCCTGTTCCATGACCACCAGTCATGGTTACGGATCCAACAATTAATCCAAGAAGTGGATCTTCGCCTATAAATTTAGCCATAACTACTCCAAGAACATCTTGTGATATTACTAAAAGAAGAGCCGCTATAAAAAACATTATTACATGAAGACCACCCTGTTTTATCATCTTAAAACTTGCCCCAAGGCCAATAGTTGTAAAGAAAGCTAGCATAAAAGGCTTTTGAAGAGTTGTGTCTAGAGATATAGATATAAAACCACTTTCTGTAAAGATTAAATTTAAAATAGCAAAAATAAGTCCACCTACAACTGGAGCAGGTATACAAAATTTTTCAAAAATTGAAACTTTAGATTTTATAAATACACCTATGTAATAGAAAAATATAGCTAAGGTAGTGGTTTGAATCATATCAAACTCTAGTGTCATAAAAAATCCCCCTTATAATGTAATCAATATTATGTTTATATGATCACTTATGATAGAAATAAAAAAAAATATTCATAAATATGAAAATTCAAATATATATTTATATAAACATTTCATATTTATAAATAAAATTCTTATGGATATTATATAGGATTTTCTAAAAATATTCTACTAAAATACAAAATTTTTATAAAAACCTCATAAAAGTATGAGAAATGGAAAAAATTTTAGTATAAGAAAAATAAAATTAAATTTTTTTGAAAAATAAAAAAAATAAATCAAGAGAGTTTATATAAATTATTTGTGCGAATGAGTAAATAAACTTAGATATTAATAAATTTTGCAATGAAAATTTATCTTTTAGCACAACAGGTTAATTTATCTTATACTAAATGTTAAATATTCTTTTGATGATTATCTTTACTACAGTATATATAATAATATAGACTAATATATTCTGTATCTGGACTTATCTTTAAAATTTTTATGATCCACTATGTACATCTACTTTTCTAAAATAAAAAAATACTTACAAACAAAAGAATAGCTAAAAAAATGATATTGGAAAATACGACAATCAAACCTATTATATGTAACAACAAGTTGAAAATTTAGGTAATATATTGTAATATATTAAGGTATTATTATTTAAGTAAGGAAGTGGAATCATTGTTTAAAAAAAGAAGTAAAGCATTTTTTACAAGTATCATTTTAGCTACTATATATTTAATTTATATAATATCATACTTCTATGGTATACTAGGTCAAGGTGATACAGCAGAACAAATAGGTAGTGGACTAGCTACTGCACTAGTAACACCACATATAGTAGTTTTAGCTATTAGCGTTATGTTTGGATGGTTAGCATTCGGATTAAGCAGTTCAGGATTTGCTTTAACTGCATCTATATTATATACTGTTGCAGGAGTTATGTTTATTCCTTATATATTCTTTGTTATTCCAAGTATTATATTAGGATTCGTAGGATATGCAAACCAAAAAAATATAAACAATAAAGCTAAGGCAAAAAGAAGAGTTAAAGTACATAAGAAACCTAATGCAAATAATAAAACTAATTTAAAAGCTTAAATATAAATTATAAAAAATAAGACAGCCAATATGAGATGCATCCCAAAAGTTAGACCTAAAAATCTAACTTTTGGAGATGTATTTTTTATATAATAGTTTGTGAAATTAAATATAACAATTATATACAATCTACTATATATTCCCCTTATAATCAAAGTAAATATTCTCTACAGGCTGGCAGATATAGCAGAGTTTTTATGTTTATGACAATAGATTAAATGATCATTAACCACGCCAGCTGCCTGTAAAAATGCATAAATAACTGTTGTACCTACAAATTTAAATCCCCGTCTTTTCAGGTCTTTGCTAATAATATCAGATAGTTTTGTATTAGAGGGCACATCTTCACTCTTTTTCCATTGATTAATAATAGGTTTATCATCTACATACCTCCAAAGATAGTTTGAAAAGCTTCCAAACTCTCTTTGTATCTCTAAAAATATTTTTGCATTTACAGGAAGTGCTTTTAATTTTAACTTATTCCGGATTATGCCTTTGTTTTGCATCAATTCTTCAATCTTACTTTCAGAATAATTAGCTATAATCAATGGATTAAATTGATCAAAGGCTTTACTCATATTTTCACGTTTACTTAGAATCGTGTCCCAACTGAGCCCAGCCTGCATATATTCTAATACAAGAAATTCAAATAATACTCTATCATCATGCACCGGTATACCCCATTCCTCATCATGATATTTCTTTTCTGCCTCATTTTTTAGAGCCCAATCACAATACTGCATTTCTTCCATATTTCACTCACCTCAATTTTATATAAATTATCATTTTAATCTTTTCTACTTTCTAATCTTACTCGCTCAAAATGCCTTAAAAGTAGCCACGCTATTAATACAAACCTATTTAGCCATAGGCAAATTTGATTTATACTTTCAGCCGATACCTTATATAATAATTTTTATATATAAAAAAATAATCGCATTAGTTTATCCCAATGCAATTATATAATATCTGTTAAATTTATAAATATCAAGCTATTTTTAATTTTCAAATGTAAAGCTACAATATCCTATTTCATCACATCTTTTTTTCATATCATCCCATATATCCTTCCCCTTTATAGCTTCTAAGGATGATGGATACAAAATATAGTTTTCTTTAAAAATATGATCTCTTAAATTAAAAATTATATATTTTGAAACTTTATCTACTTTACTTTTGAATTCATCAAATTCCATTTTATCTGCATTTTCAGAAAGTCTCTTTAATTCTCTTTTTCTGATTCTTAGGTCATCATGTTCCATTCTCATTATTCTTGTAGGTCCTGTTATTTCTCTTTTTTCCATCTCTACAAATAAAACTTTTTCTTCTCTTTGATGATGATTTTCTGCATCTAATATATTTTCTGCTAATTTATTAATACTATGAATTTTTTCTTTAGCTTCATCATAACTTTTACTCTTTTGAATATCTGAATTCACTTTTTCTAAATCTTCTAAAAATCTTAGAATCTTATCATGTTCATCTATTAAAGTATACACCACATGCCCCTTGCTTATATTGGCCTTTACTTTACTTAATTCGTCCTTTAAAACTTCCATGTGTACATCACACAAATGTCTTAAATCCTGTGGCTCCATTCCTTCTTCTATAAGTTGTTGTTCTGCTATGGATAAATCTATAGCATCAATATCTTTTACTAGGTCTAAAGCTTCTTTTCTTATTTCATCATTAATTCCAACTTTATTTAAATTTTTTAAAATTTCTTTTAGTTCCTGGATTTTTTTATTGTCCATTTAAATCATCTCCTTTATACCAGCTTTAAAGCATCTCAAATAATACGCTATTTTCTTTGTATATATGGATAAACAAATCTTTTTCTAAGCTATGAATCTTATCATAAGTTAATTTATAGCTTGTACATGCACCTTCTGGTGCTTTGAAATCTCTTGTTATTTTTTCTAATTCTTTTAATATATCTCCGGCTTTATCATGTTCATCTTCTGTTTCTTTTATAAATTTGTCTATTTCTTTTTTTACATTTTCATCTTTAGTTAATTCATACTCTTCTATTAATGGGAATAAATTTTCTTCTTCTTTTATCAAATGCTCCTCTAATTCTATTTTTAAAAGTCCAAATAATCTATGAACTTTTAATAATTCTTCTCCATGATGTCCAAAATGAACTTTTAATATTTTTGATAATAATCCATCTATTTCTTTAAGCTCTCTTTTTGTATAATCATGATGAGTATCTACTATATTTTTCATAAGATTTACTGGTCTTTCTTTTCTCCAATCTATATACTCTTCATTGGATTCTACAAACTTTTCATATTCTTCATTAAGTTTTTGTATGAATTCATCTGAATTTATTCTTTTTTCCTTTAAAGCTTCTCCTAAAGTACCATGCCCACCACAGCAATAATCTATTTTTACATCATTGAATATTCTACTTGATCCTGGGAATATAGAAACGACTTCCCCAATCTTTTGATTTACATTAATAGTGTTTTTCATAACAATTCCTCCTAAATTAAAGTAACTAATTTATTTCTAATAATTACTTATCATAATCCTTATATTGAATTTAATAATAAATCTGCTATAAATATAGTTGCTTTCTTTATTTCTTCTTTATCATTTTCTTCTGGTGAAAATTTAATTCTTATTGGAAATTTCACATCTGTCATTCCTGTAGATTTTATAATGTATGAAGTGCTTAAAACCTTCATGTTTGTTTCCTTTAAATAATCTTGTACAACTTCAATACCTTCTCCACTCCATCCATAAGATCCAAAGGCTGCTGCTATCTTATTTTCTAAGTTCATGTCCTTTAAACTTTTTAAGACATCTTCTAATCTTCCAATCATATCTCCATATTTTGTAGATGTTCCAACAAGTACTGCATCTGATGTTTTAACATTTTTCAGAATGTCCTCATCTGATGTCTTATTAACATTAATTAATTCTGCATTTATATTGTCTTTTTCAAAATGTCCTTTGATTAATTCCGAAATCTTTTTAGTATTGTTTGTCATTGTAGAATATAAAATTAAGACTTTTTTATCTACATTTGTATTTTTGCTCATTTCGTCATAAATATCTATAAACTTTTTAGCATTCTCTCTTAATATAAACCCGTGAGATGGTGCTATAATTTCTATATCTAAGCTTCTTATTTTCTTTATCATATTTTGTACATATCTTCTGTGAGGATGCATTATTAAGCTGTAATATGTTTTAAAATCTTCTAATATATCCTTTTTAGCCTTATCATTGAAATATTCATAATTTGCTATATGAGTACTAAATATATCGCATGGAAATAATATTTTATCTTCTTTAGCAAAAGTTATCATAGTTTCTTCTGTATGAAGATAAGGTGTTTCCATAAACTCAAGAGTTTTTCCACCTATATCAAGAGTATCCCCATCTTTAACTACTAAAAAGGTTCTATTATGAAGTTTATACATAGCTTTTAATTGGTCAACTGCTTTTTGAGTGCAAACAATAGTTGCATTTTTAGCATTGTAAGCCAAACTCCCTAATGCTCCTGAATGATCTGGTTCTGTATGGTTTATTACTATATACTGAATTTTTTCTAAGTTTATTAAAGTTTTCAGACTTTCAATATATTCTCTTCCAAAACTTATATCTACAGTATCAATAATTGTAGGTTTTTCTGTAAGTAAAAGATAACTATTATAAGTTGTTCCCTTTGTTAAAGTTAATCTATGAAATGGTACATCTCTATCATCAATTTTTCCTACTAAATAAATTTTTTCTTTAATATTTACATTTTTCATCATATTCATTACCCCCAATTTTTTATTAGTATTTATATTGTTTGCTTTATTTTCTTGTTTGTTATGGCTTCATTATATAAACTATTGGAACTTAAAAATATGATTCAAATCAAATTTTCAAAAAAATAAAAAAGTGCAAAGCACTTTTCTCTAAAATAATCTATTCTATAAATTCTTTTAATGCATCTTCATCTTTAATTATAATTACCTTATTACCAACAAGTTTTATAATATCTAAATCTTCAAATTTAGATAATTTTCTACTTATAGTTTCTCTTGTAACCCCTACATAGTTTGCCATCTCTTCCCTATTTATAGGCAGTTTTATTTCTATATATTGTTCTTTATTTACTCCATATTTTTCACCAAAATCTAATATCATATTAGCTATTCTAATATCTGCATCATTGGTAGCTAAATTTTGAGCTAGAGTTTCCGTTTCCGCAAGTCTTCTAGTAACTTCTTTTAATATCTTTAAAGATATATCTGGATTTTTTAATAATATCTCGTTCATCTTATTTTTTGTAAGGGTACATATTTTTACATCAGATATAGCATAAGCAGAAAAATTATAACTTTTATTATCATTAAAAAGATTTAATTCTCCAAAAAAATCTCCACTGGAAAGTATATGAATTATTTGTTCTTTTCCTTCCTTAGTAAGCTTACAAAGTTTTACTTTCCCTTCATTTATAATAATTAAAGTTTCTGATTTATCTCCTTCATTGCAAATAGCTTCTCCCTTTTTAAAAGCCTCATGCCCTGTCATATTTACAATTTTTATTAACTCTTCTTCTGATAAAGAAGAAAATATAGGAACTTTCCTTGCACAAATATTGTGATGACATCTTCCACAAGTACACTCTTTCATAAAAAGCATCCCCTTTATTTAATATAAAAAACTAATTTATATTTGTAACTATAGTTTCTGTTAGTATATCATTAATATAATATTGCGCTCTACAAATAAATTATATTTTAAGCATATTTATTTCTTTAATCATTTCATTTAGATTTTAATTAAAATGAATATTTAATCAGTTATATTTTATAATAGAACTCTTATCTATGTCCATATAAAGGATTCCCCTTTGTTATTATAACTATTATTCAAATTACCTTTATGGCAGATATAACATATACCCTATATTGTTATAATCTATGGAATTATAAGATATATATTTTAAATTTATCCCAAATTTAAGGGTTTAACTATAAATATCTTAATGTATATAAAATAATTTAAAGCTGTAATAATTTTTAATTACCACAGCTTTTTTAATATCATTTCTATTCGTAAACGTAATAAAATCCAGTAACCTAGCATTTACTGCTTGTTACTGGATTTATTTTACCAAAAAACATTTTTAAATTCTATACGATAAGTTTTTCACGCTTACGATTTCTTGATATATTAGTATCATTAAATGGTTTTGTTCTATTTTGCTTTTCTTTACTATTAGTAAGTATTTTCATCCTCTGTAGAAGCCCTACCGGAATTTATCTAAAATGTTTTAATTCTTCATACTGCCCTTTGGTTAAACCATAACACCCAAATTCAATTAAATCTGGGTCATGAAAATCACTTCCTCCACTTTTGGCTAAGTTATGTTTAGCTGCAAAATTCAAGGTTTTTTTGTAATCTATTTTCTTCATCTTTGAATGATTTATTTCAATTCCCTGTAATCCATACTTAACATATTTTTCAATCTCATCATAATTATCATATTGGCAAGGATGAGCAATAATTGGTATACCACCATCTTTTTTTATTGCTTCAATCCCTTGCATTACAGGAGTATATCCCATCTTTAAATCAGTTTCCTTTGATGTTTTTGAAGCAAAAAGCTCATTATATCTTTCTTTTGTCATCTCATCTTTATATTTTTCTTTTAGAGCTTGAAAAATATTCATTTTAAAAACAATACTGTATTTGGAATATTTTTTGGCATCTTTATATGTTATATCATATCCCTTTTCGGACAATTCTCTTATTAGATCTCTATGATAATTATCTCTACATTTTAAAGTCTTATCACATAATTTTTTTACATGTGTAGCATTTTCATCAAGCCATAATCCAACAATATGAACCTTTTTAAACACATCATAATCATAACAACTCATTTCTACACCTTTTACTACTTCAAGATCCATTTTTCTGCCTAATTCATTAATTTCATCAAATTGATCAACGGTATCATGATCAGTAATAGCTATTGCTTTTATTCCTTTCTTTTTAGCCATATCAAGAACATTAGCAATTTCACAAATACCATCACTATGATTTGTGTGTACGTGCAAATCAGCGTATATCATATCTATTCCTCCTAAATTACTGTCAATAAAACATCTTCTTTGTCAACTTTGTTCTTATTAGTTGGCAGTACATCCATATAATCATTACTATTAGTTATAATTACAATCGTTGTTAAATCATATCCTGCATCTTTTATTTTATCAATATCAAATTTCAATAGTAAATCACCTTTTTTAACATTTTGTCCTTGTTTAATAGCTAAGTTAAAATACTTTCCATCTAAAGATACAGTATCTATTCCTACATGAATTAGTACTTCTATATCATTTATAGTAATTCCAATAGCATGTCCTGTTTTAAAACAAGCACTAACAATGCCATCTCCAGGAGCATATACTTTACCTTCGCTAGGAATAATTCCTATTCCAGCCCCCATTATTCCACTTGAAAAGGTTTCATCATCAATATCTTTTAGGGGAACAGTATCTCCCTTTACTGGTGTTAAAATATTTTTATATATATTTTCTTCTATAACTTTTCTCTGTTCTTCTTTATTTTGTTCAACTGGGTCATCAAATCCAATAATTAACGTAGCTATAAATGTTACTACTGCAGCTATAATTAGTGTAATTATAGCATGTATTAAATTATTTGTACCTTCAGATACCCACATTGGTAAACTTAATAACCCTGGTGTTACATAAACGAAAGCCTTTAAATTAACTATTCCTGCAAATAAACCTGCTGCTGCTCCACCAATCATACAAGCATACATTGGTTTTTTTAATTTAAGAGTAACACCATACATTGCCGGTTCAGTAATTCCTCCTAAAAATGCTGTAATACTTGATGAAAAAGCAATCTGTTTTAATTCTTTATTCTTAGTCTTTAGTGATACTGCTAAAGCTGCCGCTGCCTGAGAAATATTAGAACATAGTGCAATAACACGGGTAACAGGATCAAAACCATTTTGTTCAATAAGCATAACACAGATTGGACTCAACGCTTTATGCATACCTATTGACACTAACCATGGATATACAGCTGCTAAAATCGGAATAGCAACAATACCAAAATGCTGCTGTACATATAATACAGTATCTGCAACTAATTGTGCTATGTAATTACCTACTGGTCCAATTATAACAAATCCTAATGGAGCAGTAATCAATATAACTAGCAATGGTGCCATAAAGACTTTAATCATATCTGGAACATACTTATAAACATATTTCTCAATATAAGATATTACCCATACAATTAATATAGCAGTTACAAGCTGAGAAGAATATTTTGCTAATGATAATGGTATTCCTAAAAAGTATACAGGTTTTCCTGCTGCTACTAAAGAAACCCACTCTGGATGAAGCATTGATAAACAGACAAATGATGCTAAATACTGATTACATTTAAATATTTTTGCTGCTGAAAATGCTACAAATACTGGCATAAAGTAGAAACCTGTATCAAAAATAAATTTTAATATAATAAATGTTTGAGATGATTTGTCTAAAATCCCAAGTAAACTTAAAATTAAAAGTAATACCTTTCCCATTCCTGCTCCAGCAAGTAATGGTATCATTGGTGCAATGGATCCGGTAATAACTGATAAAACTTTGTCTACAATTCCTTCCTTTTTCTTCTCATTATTGTCCTTTGATGAATCTAATTTAGCAATTTTCATTATTTCTTTATAGACTTTATCTACATCGCTACCAATTACCAATTGATATTGTCCTCCCTTTTTTACTAGAGACAATACCCCTTTTATTGACTTAACTTCTTCATCATTAGCCTTTTCTTCAGACTTAATATTAAATCTTAATCTCGTTGCACAATGCACTAGAGAATTAATATTTTCCTCTCCTCCTATAGCTTTTAAAATTTCACTAGCCATTTTTTCATAATTCATTTTAAAATCCTCCATTTCTTATTTTATAAAATGAAGGTTTAGCCAACCTAATGTTACTACCCAACAATAAATATTTTATTTTTTGTAATCCCCCCTTTTATAAAGATTTATTAAAGATTTATTAAAAATTTATCTAACTCTTATGTAAAAAAATATAGAGAATGTGTGCAATACATAAGTATTATCACTAATTATAAAACTCCTATAAATTGTATTTATTAATCACTTATAAGCTTTGCAATATGTATTGTAAGATATAGAATCTCATCATCATTTAAATAAAAATAATACTTTTTTTCAATGAATTGTTTTATCTTCAAGCTGCATAAATAAGATTCCTTATATTCTTCTTTTATAATATCTAACAGATTATTATTAATATTATCATTTTTATCAGATTTTTTTGAAAAAACTCTATATCCAAAAAATTTTAAATGAGTAATAAAGCGATAATAATTATATGAATCTGTATTAAAGTCTCTGTTAAAATAATATTTAATAATATTTGTGATATTTTGTATAAATCCAGTTATCTCATATACATCCTTAATATTATTGCTGACTTCAGCACTAACAATATGAAGTGCTATAAAACCAGCTTCATCTTCATCCATAGTCAAACCATAATTTTGTTTAATAATATCAATTCCATATAATCCAATCTCATATTCGTTTTTATAAAAATGTTTTATTTCCCATAATAACTTATTCTTTAGTATAACTCCTTTATTATATCGTTCAATACTAGTAGTTATATGATCCATTAAAGAAATATACAATGAATCATCAAGTTCTATAGATAATTTCTGTTTTGCATATTGTACAATATCATGGCAAAGTTCAATATATTCTGTAGGAATACTACTTAAAATATCAACAAGATGATTAGAATATTCCATAGAACTTAAAATGAATTTCTTGGTAATTTTACTTTCTTCGATAAAATCACCTTTTCTCTTACCATAGGCTATTCCTTTACCCATTATAATTATTTCTTTTCCTTTATCATCAAATGTTATTACAGCATTATTATTTAAAATCTTATTTATTACCATAAAAAACCTCCCCCAAAAGCAAAAAAACCTATTTCCAGACATAACAAAATATCTGTAAATAGGTTTTGTGTAGCAAGCTAATCACTATTACAATCCATATCTTACATCTGTATTGTACTATATTACAACGTTAGTTGTCAACGATTTCTTATTTAATATATGCCATAAATTCACTACCTTCATTCATCTTCTTCATATTCATTTTGTAACTTTCTAGCAAAATCTTCGTAACTTTCATTAGCCATTATAGTTAAAGTGTTTACACCAAAACTATATACTTTTTCACCTTGTTGATTAACTTCTAGTCTAAGTCCTCTACATAGTTCTTGTCTCTTTTTTAATTCTGATTTTGTTTCATTTAAAGTACATATTCATCTATTAAGACAAATACTTTCTTATTGTTGATTTTGCTAAGCATATTTATATGTGCTACAACCATTTCTGCACTCATATCCTCCATAGATAATTTATTTTTACCTAATAAATCACCATATTTATATAAAAATCCTCTTGCTGCTGATGAAATTTTAAAATTAAAACTCTTTCTTAATTCTTCTTCACCATGCCCTGCATCTACCCCTGCAAAACTTATTTTTCATACAAGAAAACTGTTTTTCCCTTCTGTAGGTCTTCTGCCTATATATAAATCACCAAATAATTCTTCAAATTTATCTTTCTTATTTATATCATAATAGTTTTCAAGCATTGATATAAAAAGACTTTTACCAAATCTTAAATATAGCATACCCTATATATAATAATAGGCAAAGTTTTATAGGGTTTCTAAAAATGTTCTTGCAGCTGGAGACAATGAAACACTTTTTAAATAACAAAATCCTATATTACGCTTAGGTATAGGCTCCTTAGTCTTTACCTCAAACAAAATTTCTTGTTCTAAATATTCTAGTGAAAATTCTTTTACAACGCAGGCTATTCCTAGATTTATTTTTGCAAATTGTAATAATAAATCATGAGCACCAAGCTCAATTTCTGGGCTAATATTGACCCCCTTTGACAATAAATACTTTTCCACATATTGTCTTGAGTTAGATTTGCCATCTAATAATATAAGGGGCATCTTTGAGATTTCTACAAAACTTAAAGGCTCAGATATAGTTTTATTAAACCTTTCCCCACAAACAAATATATCTTGTATTTCCATACACTTTTTAAATTCTAGAGCAGAGTCTTCTATTGGTAAGTTACAGATAGCCAAATCAATATCCCCTGTTTTAACCAAGTTACACAACTCTACAGTAGTTCCGTTTAATATTTTTAATTTTACATTTGGATACTTTATATGAAATTCTTCTAAATAAGATAGTAAAAAATACTTAGAAGTAGTATCCCCTACCCCTATTTTTAGATCCCCTATCATAAGATTTTTAGAATCTAACATCTTCTTTTCTCCTGCTTCTATTAAACTTATAGCAGAAGTTACATATTCAAATAAAATTTCACCCTCATTAGTTAAAATAACCCCTTTAGGAGTTCTTGTAAAAAGTCTTATACTAAGTTCTTTTTCTAATTGCATTATTGATTGGCTTACGGCCGGTTGTGTCATATATAACTCCTTAGCTGCCTTTGAAAAGCTTTTACACTTTCCTACACAACCAAATACTCTATATAAATCTAATTTGCTTATCATATAAGCCCTCCTTATACCCACTATATATACTATTTATTTTACTTATACCATAAAAATGTTGTATATTACAAGTATAGGAAGTAATTTTAATTCAAAATTTTTTTGAAGTTAAGGAGAGATAAATTTGGAAAGAGTAGTTGGAACTGTTGTTAGAGGTCTTCGTTGCCCTATTATTAACGAAGGAGATTGTATAGAAGATATCGTTGTTGATAGCGTATTAAAAGCTTCTGATGTTGAAGGATTTGAAATAAATGATAAAGATGTTGTTACTGTAACAGAATCTGTTGTTGCTCGTGCCCAAGGTAACTATGCTACAATAGATCAGATTGCAAAGGATGTAAAATCAAAATTTGGTGATGATACCATAGGCGTAATATTTCCAATACTAAGCCGTAACCGTTTTGCTATATGCCTTCGTGGTATTGCAAAGGGTGCTAAAAAAATTGTTCTTATGCTTAGCTATCCATCTGACGAAGTTGGTAATCATCTTGTTGACATAGACATGTTAGATGAAAAAGGAATAAACCCTTGGAGTGATGTTTTAACTGAAAAACAATTCCGTGATTGCTTTGGAGAAGTTAAACATACATTTACTGGAGTTGATTATGTTGAATACTATAAATCTTTAATTGAAGAATATGGTGTTGAATGTGAAGTTATATTCTCAAATAATCCAAAAACTATATTAAATTATACAAAGAACGTTCTTACTTGTGATATACATACAAGATTTAGAACTAAAAAAATACTAAAAAACAATGGTGGCGAAAAAATATACAGCCTTGATAATATATTATCTTCATCTGTTGATGGCGGTGGATTTAATGAAAACTATGGTCTTTTAGGATCAAATAAATCTACTGAAGATACTGTTAAGTTATTCCCTCGTAACTGCAAACCTGTTGTTGATAATATACAAGCTAAGCTTAAAGAAAAGACAGGTAAAAATGTTGAAGTTATGATTTACGGAGACGGAGCATTCAAAGATCCTGTAGGTAAGATATGGGAACTTGCTGACCCAGTAGTTGCACCTGCTTATACAAAAGGACTTGATGGAACCCCAAATGAAGTTAAATTAAAATACCTTGCTGATAATGACTTTGCTCATTTAAAAGGCGATGAACTTAAAAAAGCTATATCTGAATATATAAAAAATAAAGAAGATGATCTTGTAGGTTCTATGGCATCTCAAGGAACTACACCAAGAAGACTTACAGATCTTATAGGCTCACTTTCTGACTTAACTTCTGGAAGTGGAGACAAAGGTACTCCTATAATATTTATACAAGGTTACTTTGATAACTATACTAAATAAAAACTGTAAAAAATTTTATATAAACTAAATAAAAAGCACTCCTTATTGTAAAAATTTGAACAATCCAGAATACAAATCTTTATAATAAGGAGTGTTTTTAAGATTTTCTAAATCTTTTAAATTTTGATACCTTCTTCTTATGCTATCAAATAAAAAATAATGTGTTTATAAATTTTTATCCCTTCTATTTACATGACATTACCATATTGAATACCCTTAACTGGTCAAAGATTAACATAAACTAAATAATAAAGAACCTGCTCTACATATCTAACATCCTCCATGCTGTTTTATCCATCATCCTATGTCCTATATGGGTACTTATATTAATAAAGACATTGCTAAAATATCCTATTGTATTTTCAGGAATATTAAGGATTATTTTTTCCCCTCTAATATTGAGCTTGACTCCTTCTATATTCATTATGGACTGTTTTCCAATTTCTTTTGCATGCATTTTCCCATTTTTCACTTCTAAATTTAGCCTTGAAACACATTTATCATTAAAAAATATTATATTGAAACCATATTTAGTATTTTCCTCGATTTCATCATTCATTTCTCCTGCAATGTTTAAACTATTATCTTCATTTCTCTCAATATATACTGCATATATGTCGGCACCTTTACTTATTTTCAAATTCAATTTATCCTTCAATGGATCTATTATTATTTTATTAGAATTGCGGGTTATAAATTCTTCACTATTATTATTTGAAAAAGGAATTTTCAAGTTATCATATCTTCCAAATAATTCGTTTTTTCTTTCAAAGGTCGTTAATAGTGGCTTTAATATTTTAATTTGAGTTCTGTATGTGTGAATTGCTTTAGTTTTTTCAGATATATCATCACTATTTAAATCAAAAGCATACCATTTAGTTCCCGTGCCAATAAGCTTTAAAGGAGGAACTAAATACATATTAGGTTCTCTTTTCATTTGTGTGGGCCAATCCCCTCTGTGAACAAGATATAATAGCTCTTTTTTAGGTTTATAATTTAAAATTGCTAGCGTATATTTTATAAAAGCATCAGTTGTCCAATGATCTGGATGCCTATCATTAGGATGTGGATATACCAATTCTATTGGTCTATATTCCTCAATGATTTTACTTATATCACTAACTACACTTTCTCCACAATAACTACTTACCCTTGTAAAACTATTGTTGTAAGGCGTTTTATTACTTTGAGTACTCTTACTTGTATATGACTTAGTTTTATTCCAATATTTTTCCCAAAGAGCCCTCATCCCACCATCTGGATATCCTAAAAATACTATATCATTCTCTAATAGCCCTAACTTTTCAAGGGCACTTATAGATTCTTTTTGTCTCTGATATGCAAATTTTATATAATCCTTAGGATTAGGCTTAAAATTAAGGCAATCAAATTGAACTGCAGCTTTAAACCCATCTCCATTTGTCATCAAAACAACTTTTACTTTCCCTCCATTTTCTAGTGTTCTCTTAATAAACCCTCCTGCTCCTAATACTTCATCATCATTATGTGGAGCAAAAACAATCACTTTCCCCGCTTTTCCAGGGGCTTCAATAGTATCTATATTTAATCTTATAATATAATTTTTAATAAATCCCTTGATAAAAAAAATTATTACACCAATTATTACAAAAAAAATTAACAGTATCAATATATATTTTTCCATTGTAAGATCCATAAATATCACCTCACTTATTTTATGTAAATGTTATTTTTTAAATTCATCTACCTAGGATAAAAGTATATAACAAATCAAATATGCTAATATTTTCATATTTTATCAATATAAAAATACCCTTAGTTATATATACATAAGGGTATTTTATTCTTATTCATTTAAAAATTATCTATATCAACTATTCTTTTATTCTCTCTACAAACAATCCATTGAGCCTTCCAATAATTTTAGCTAATCTCTTATAGAATATCTTTTTCACAGTGTCTTATCTAGATCTACTATAAATTATTATGAAGACATGAGTATTGAAACTGTGGTTGAGTCTGAATATAATAACCTGTTCTTACTTGACCAACCCAGTTTTCAAAAATAGACTTCCAATCATTTCTGGTAAAAAAAGTTTCAATAGGATTTGGTGCGGTAGAATCCCATTCTAATATTAAGAATGGTCCCACTCCAAAAGACCAAATTCCAGTTTGTTCTACCCCTATTTCCCTAATTAGCAATAGAGGTAGTCCATATTGATAAGCCATTGAAGGTTCAATTTGTGCAAAGGGATTTTCCTCCCAAACAGTTCCCACTAGAGGTTGGTTAAGGTTATTCTCAATAAGATTAACTCTTCGTTGCCTCAAATTAAGTGCTACCATTCCATAACTAGATAAAATCATTCTACGGATATTTGTTAATGGTGTTTCTGGATATTGTTCAGTTACAGGTAGTGTTCTTGGAAAGAGTAACACTTTTCTAATCTTCCTGATTATGGCATCCACAAACTCCTGCTGTACTTCATTTAATCTACTTGGATGGCTCAAAAATACAGGTATTCTAAATAGAAGATTTGCTGATTCTTTCATTAATGCTGTAGGTTCTGGACATTTACAGCTTAAACTTTTGCCTATCCCTTCTATTATTCCATTGTCATCTATATTAGATTTGTCTTTACTTTCATCCATATTCAAAATTGCCCCCTTTCTCATTATATAATATGCAACGAATATTAGAAGTTTACATGTTATAAATCATAAACACCCCTGATTAAATTAATCAGAGGTGTTAGATTATGACCATAATATATTGGATTAAAATTCTATTTTATTTCATGTTATTATATTTAATTATTAAAACTAAAAGCATATTTGTAAAGGCAGCTTCCTACTTTTCCACATATTCCCAATAACATCTGGTACCTTTGTGGAAAAATACTTTATTGTACTCACCTATTATTATAATCTACGATATTTTTTTAAAGCAACTATATTTAAAATAATAAATATGCTTGCAAATATAACTAAAAATAATAAATCGTTAGTTATTTGATTTAAATTATATCCTTTATACATTACACTTTTTAGTGCATCTGCTCCATAATAAATAGGCATAATTTTATCAATTATCTGTAACCAATTAGGCATACCTTCAAGTGGTAAAATTCCTGCAAAAAATATTTGAGGGATTATTACTAAAGGTATAAATTGAATCATTTGAAATTCAGAAAAGGCAAAAGTTGATAACAAAATTCCTAAAGATAAGGCTACTAAAGCTAAAAGTAAATTAATTAGTATTACATTAAAAATAGATCCAGCAAGTATAATATGTAAAATATTTATTGAAAATAAAACTACAATCAATGTTTGAATAACTGCAAAGATACCATAACCTATTAAATATCCTATTACTACTTCGTATCTCTTTATAGGTGTAGACATTAAACGTTCTAAGGTTCCAGTAGTTCTTTCCCGCAAAAGACCAATTCCAGATATTAAAAAAACAAAGAAGAATACAAAAAATCCAATTAAAATAGGACTTAACACATCAAAAAATGTAGTTTCACTATTTCCATAAATATAGGTTGCATCAATAGTTGGTGTCTTAAATTTAACTGGTAAAGTGCTGTTAGTTATTCTAGATTGAGAAGCTATAACTTGATTTATCTTCATTTTAAGAAGCTTAGCTTTAGAAGGATCACTATTTTCAAGAGTCAATTTTAAAGTTTTATTATCTATTTCTAATAAACCATCAAGTTTATCTTTAATAATAACTTCATTAGAAGCGGTTTAATATTCTATTACATTGATGTCTTCATTTTTTAATGCCTCTATGATATCTTTGTTCAAGTCAACTACTCCTAATTTAGGATTAACTGTACTACTATTAAATAAAAAATACATTAGTGTTAGTATGAGTAACGGAGCAACAAATAGTAATGCTAAAGTTCTTTTATCTCTCAACATTTGTAAACTTATTCTTTTTATTAATGCACGTATTCTCATATCTTTTTTCTCCCTGCTTTTAAAAATACTTCATCTAAATCATTAGCTTTGTAATATTCCATCAACTCAGAGGGAGTACCATTTGCTAATATAACACCCTCTCTAACCATTGCAAGAAAATCACATTTTTTAGCCTCATCCATAACATGTGTTGTAACTATAATTGTTTTATTTTCTTCATTTTTTAAGCGTAGTAATTCATTCCAAATATTTAGTCTTAATTCAGGATCAATTCCCACAGTAGGTTCATCTAATATAAGTATTTCCGGGTTTTGAATTAAAGCTATGGCAAGAGATAATCTACGTTTCATTCCACCAGAGTAAGTAGAAATTTTTTTGGATAAATCATTGTTCAAATTCACCATATTTATCACATAAGCAATACGATTTTCCATAGTTCTTTTATTTAATTTAAATAGGGAAGCATAAAATTTAAGATTTTCTTGTGCAGTTAACTCAGTATAAAGTGCATCAGATTGAGCCATATACCCTATGTTTTGCAATAATTCTAAATTAGGAACATTTTCATTTAAAACCTTAATTGTTCCGTTATCAGGAACCTCCATTCCCACTATCATTTTTACTAGAGTTGTTTTTCCAGATCCAGATGGTCCTATTAGTCCATAAATTTGGCCCTTATTTATATTTAAAGTTATGTTATTCAATACTAATTTTTTACCAAAACTTTTGCTCACATTACTTACTACAACTGATGGTTCCATTATAAACCCTCCTTAAATATATCTTACTTTTAAAATATCCTAGAACAACCATCTTTTTATTAGTATACCTTCTATTAAATTAAATTTTATCACAATATTAAGATAGTTATATAATTATTTTATAGCCCTACTATATAAATATATTTTTTCCCTAGAACAAGGATTAATACTTCCTTTAATTCCTCGCCTCCAAGCTCCTGTTGAATTATTTTGCATTAAGCATATCTAATCTATTCTTGAACAAACTATGTATTTACAATATTTAATAGTATACCCAACATTTTATACCATTTGAATAAAATACTACTTGCTAACCATTTGTTTTCCTAATAACTAGATAAGAAGTAACATAGCCATGGAATAAAATAAAATAGATTGTGTTGATAAGTTTCATAATGTAATGGTATAATTAAGGGAAAAATGTAATATTATGAATTTTTATGGTGCAATGTATTTATTTTATATTGCTTAATAGGGAAGCTTGGTGTAAATCCAACACGGTCCCGCCACTGTAAGAGGGAGTATATCATTGGATGCCACTGTTATTTATTAATGGGAAGGTAATGATATCACTATGATCTCAAGTCAGGATACCTGCCATAAAAACTTGTACAACTTTGCTCACGCGGATGAGGGGGTGTTTGTTTTTTGTTTATTAATAGATATTGATATTTATTAAGCTGCAATTATCTTCTCCTTAAAGAGAAGATTTTTTTATTTTCAAATTAAAATCGGAGGATTGATTATGACAAAACTATTATCTAAGAAAAAAAACATATTCAGTAAATTGTTACTTTTTTTAATGGCATCGTGCATTATTTTATCAGGGTGTACAAATAAATCTGAAAAAACAACTACAAAAACTGATAATAATAAAGAAATAGTACTAGCTGCTCCTAGAGATATAGCTCCAGGAAAAGAAAATATACATTTCACTAATATTATATCCTATGTTTGGGAACCACTTGTTACTATGAACAAAAAAGGTGAACCAGCTCCTAAATTAGCTAAGTCTTGGGAAATGTCAAAAGATGCAAAGCAATGGACTTTTAAGCTGCAACAGGGAGTAACTTTCCACAATGGAGAAAAGTTTAATGCAGATATAGTAGTTGCTAACTTTGATAGATATAAAAAACTTAAAAAAGGTAAATCTAATTTCTACACTTTTAAAGTAAATAAAATATATCCTGGATTAATTGATTGTGTTAAAGTAGATGATTACACAGTAAAATTAAATTTTAAAAACCCAGTACCTACACTACCATATAATATGGTTAACTTCGGAAGCCCTATATTCCATCCAAAGGATTTCGGTAAAGATGGTAATTTTGTAGTGGATAAACCTAATGCAACAGGTCCTTTTAAACTAATTGAATACAAAAAAGATTCTTATTGTGTATTAGAAGCTTTTGATAATTATTGGGGAAGCAAAGCTAAATCTAAAAAAATTAAAATTAAAACTATTCCAGATCCTCAAACAAGATTTTCAGCTTTAAAATCTGGAGAAATTATGGGAGTTTTAGACTTAGGTGCAATTCCACCTAATTTGGCTAAAGAACTTTTAAAAGATGATAAATTTGCAAGTTCATATGAAAAATCAACAATTTCTCATTATCTTTATGCTAATGGAAATAAAGCACCTTTTAATGATGTTAGAATGAAGCAAGCGGTAAGCCTTGCTTTAGATAGAGATTTGATTGTTAATAAATTCTATAACAACTTTGGAAAATCTACACAAAATATTTTAAACTATACTTCTCCTTTTTATAAAGATATAAAAGCAGAACACAATTTAGAAAAAGCAAAAGATTTAGCATCTAAAGTATTAAAGGGTAAAACTGCAGATGTTCAACTTATAGTTCCTGCTCACTTGGTAAAAGCTTATCCTTATAAGGAAGAAGCTGAATACATACAAGCTACTTTAAAATCTATAGGATTAAATGTATCTATAGTTAATTGTGAATTAGCTGCTTCTAGAGAAATTGCTAAAAAAGGTAATTTTGATTTATTTATGGACAGACGTGGACTACCAAATATGGAACCATATACCATACTTGAAACACATATGAAAAGTACTGGTGATACAAATAAAGAATATAACTTAGGATATAAAAATTCTCACGCTGATGAATTATTACAAACTGCTACTAAAACTATAGATATGAAAAAAAGAGGAGAAATATATAATGAGCTTCAAGATATATCAGCTAAAGAACTTCCTACAATTCCTCTTTTTAATGAAGTAAATTTAGTAGTTTATAATAAACAAGTTACTGGACACAATGCATTTATTTATGGAACTACCCTTCCAGAACTTCAGTGGAGCAAATAAATGAAACAATCTCTAAAATATTTGTTTAAAAAATTAATTCACTCAATTCCTGTACTTATAGGAGTTTCTCTAATTTCTTTTACATTAGGAATATTAGCGTCGGGAGACCCGGCACTTCAAGTTCTTTCTATGGATGGTATAAATCAGCCTACAGAAACAGAAATATTTAATCTTAGAGAAGAAATGGGGTTAAACGATCCCCTTCCTATACAATATATAAATTGGGTGAAAAAAGCCATTAATGGTGACTTAGGAAAATCTTATATATCTGGAGAACCAGTATTTGATGAACTAGTTAGAAGAATTCCAGTAACTTTTTCTATAGCTATATTTTCAGTAATTCTAGCCATTTTAATTGGAATACCCTTAGGGGTTATTATGGCAGTAAAAAATAATAGTTATATTGATAATATAGGCAGAATTATAGCCTTAATTTTTATTTCTATTCCTGGATTTTGGTTTGCATTTATTTCAATAACAATCTTTTCAGAAAAACTTAAAATACTCCCTACCAGTGGTTTAGAAGGCTTTAAAAGCCTTATTATGCCCTCTTTTATATTAGCTTCAGGAACTATAGGAGTAATAATGAGACTTACAAGAGCCAATGTTTTAAAAGAACTTAATAAAAATTATATTATAACTGCAGAATCAAAAGGTCTTTCCTATAAAATTATAGTTATGAAACATGCATTTTTAAATTCTTTATTACCAGTAATAACTCTTATAGGAAATTACTTTGCTGGTATACTTGGCGGTACCGCCATAATCGAAAGCATATTTGCTATTCCTGGCATGGGCAGATTTGTTATTGAAGGAATATTTAATAGAGATTACCCTGTAGTACAAGGCTATGTTTTGTTTACAGGCATTGTCTATATAACTTTTAACTTACTTATAGATCTATCCTACCTTATTTTAAATCCTAAAATAAGACTTGGAGGTGAATCCTAACATGAAAATATATAAATTTGCTATTATTACTTTGGCTATAATTCTACTCTTAAGTATATTCGCTCCATTAATTTCCCCTTATGATCCTGTAAAAGTGGACATGACAAATGCTTTAGTTCCTCCCTGCACAGAGCATTTATTAGGTACAGATGCTTTAGGTAGAGATGTACTTAGTAGATTACTTTATGGTGGACGAAGTTCCATTCTTTTATCTATTGTAGCTTCAATAATGACTATGACTTTGGGCTTTATAATTGGAATATTATCCGGTTATTATGCTGGAAAACTAGATTCCTTTATACAAATAATAGTAAATATATTACAATCCATACCTTCAATGAGCTTTATGATTGCCATAATAGGTATAATGGGTTCTGGTATAAAAAGCATACTGTTATCTGTTGTTATTACATCCTGGGCTGGTTTTTCTAGAATAGTTAGAAGTGAAGTTTTAAGTATACGTGAAGAAGATTATATCGAAGGGGCTAAAGCTATTGGTGCTATGGATTTCTATATAATAATTCATCATATAATTCCAAATATAATAGGTCCTTTTATAGTTTTATTTACAGTAAAAATAGGTAAAGTTATACTGTCCATAGCAAGTCTTAGCTTTTTAGGACTGGGATTAAAACCCCCTACTCCTGATTGGGGAATAATGATAAGTGATGCTAAAAGCTATTATCTTAGTCATCCAATACTAATAATGGCTCCTGGGGCTGCTATTATGCTCTTAAGTTTAAGCATAAATATAATTGGAGATTTTGCACGAGATTATTTGGACAAAGAAAAAAATATTCATAATATGGCATATGAAATAAAATAATATATTAAACAAAATTATCCATTAGATTGGTCTATTATTTTTTTCAATATGCCTAAATATATAAATGAGGTAATTTTCATGAATAAGGATATATTTATAAAAAATTTAAAAGTAGAATTTCCCACAAAAGAAGGAAATGTACAGGCTGTAGATAATATCTCTCTAAAAATAAATATGGGAAAAGTATTAGGCCTTATAGGAGAAACAGGTAGTGGTAAATCTGTATTGGGTCTATCCATATTAGGTTTATTATCTAGTAATGCTCTTATTTCTGGGGAAATATTATATAAAGGTACAGATTTATTATCATTAGATATAAATTTTCTAAGAAATTTAAGAGGAAGTGATATAGCTTTAATTCCTCAAAATCCTGGTACTGCTTTAAATCCAATAATGAAGGTAGGAAAACAAATAAGTGAAGGAATGAATGCTAATAAAAAAACTCGTAAGATTAAAGTACTTAATTTACTAAAAGACTTATTTCTTCCTAATCCTATTAAAGTTGCAGATTCCTATCCTTTTGAACTTAGTGGTGGTATGAAACAAAGAGTTTTAGCTTCTATGGGCATATGTGGTAATCCTAATTGGATTATTGCAGACGAACCTACAAAGGGACTTGATGCTATAGTTCGTGATCAGGTATATGAAACCTTGAAAAAAATAACTAATATTAGTAACTGCGGTATGCTTTTAATTACCCATGATTTAATGCTTTCTAAAAATTTATGTGATGACATAGCAGTTATGTATGCTGGTGATATAGTTGAAATGGGAAAAGCTTATGATGTTTTAGAAGATTCTAATCATCCTTATACAAAAGGACTCATATTTTCTCAGCCTCACAAAGGATTAAAACCTATGGAAGGCTCTTCTCCTAGTCTTATTAGTCCTCCTACAGGATGCAAGTTTTCACCAAGATGTCCTAATAAAATTCCTATATGTTCATTAAGAAAACCAGATTTTTATACAATGGAAAATGGCTCTAAAGTGAGGTGCTTTTTGTTTGATAAAAGTAAATAATTTAACTAAATCCTTTAAAAGAAATAATTTTATAAAAACTCAATCTTTAGTTTTAGATAATGTGTCCTTGCATATAAAAAAAGGAATTACCCTTGGACTTATAGGAGAAAGTGGCTGTGGTAAATCTACTTTAGGGAGAGTAATTCTTAAACTTATTTCCTTAGACAGTGGAGAAATTTATTTTAATGATATAGACATAACAAAATATTCCTCAAAGGATATGATAAGTTTAAGAAAAGATATGCAAATAATATTTCAACATCCTGATACCTCTTTAAATCCTAGTAAAACTATACTATTTAGTTTACTAGAACCTATTTTAATTCACAATTTAATGAATAGAAATGAAGCAATGATAAAAATCAAAGAATTTTTGGATTATGTTAATTTAAAGGAAGAAATTTTAAGTAGATATCCTCATGAAATAAGTGGTGGACAAATTCAAAGAATAGGTCTTATTAGAGTTTTGCTCTTAGAGCCAAAATTTATAATTTTAGATGAAGCAACTTCTATGCTAGACGTTTCTGTACAAGCTCAGATTATCCAATTACTAAAAAAAATTCAAAAGGAATTTGGTATAACCTATTTGTTTATATCCCATGATTTAGATTTAGTTACAGCCTTTTGCGATGAAATAGCTGTAATGCATAAAGGTAAAATTATTGAAGTAGGCAAAAATTATGATGTATATAATAATCCTCAGCAGGACTACACTAAGAAGTTAATTCGTACCTTCAAAAAATTTAAAGAATAGCTAATTTCATATAGTTTTTAAAATTATTAAAGTCTAAAGCAGTCATTAAATATTTATATTTTTATTTGCGTTATTTTTACAGTATTTTAATGACAATCATAAACAAACTTCTAAACATGGCATTAAATAAAATCAAATCTATAAAAAATAAATAATAATATAAGAATGGTTAAAAGTTTATGCAATATATTCTTATATAGGTGCTGGTATAAATTTGAATAAAAATACCTTTATGTATAGAATAATCTTATAGGATAAAAAAATTCCCAGTAAGGCTTTTATAGGATCTAAAACAATAAATTAAGACAAATTTAAATTGAAGAAAAGGAGCAAAACTTTGAATAAAACAATTAGAGAGCAAATTTTTGAATTAGCAGATGAAGAATATCAAAAATTTTCATCATCACTTTTACCTAATACGGATAATATTTTAGGAGTTAGACTACCTCAACTTCGCAAATTAGCAAAAGCAATTGCAAAACATGATTGGCGTGAATTTATGGCAAACTATGACAGTAAATATTTTGAGGAAATTATGCTTCAAGGGCTCGTGCTAGGTTATGCAAAAGCAGACATTGAAGAAATTCTTCAATACGCTGCTGATTTTGTACCCAAAATTGATAATTGGTCTGTCTGTGATAGCTTTTGTGCTGGTTTGAAATTTACTAAAAATAATATGGAACGTGTTTGGAATTTTATACAACCATTTTTATCCTCTAATAAAGAATTTGAGGTTCGCTTTGGTGTTGTAATGCTACTAGATTTTTACATTAATGATAAATACATAGATGAAGTAATTAAATCCCTAGATGCTATAAAGCACCCTGGCTATTATGCAAAAATGGCAGTTGCTTGGACTATTTCTATATGTTATATAAAATTTCCAAAACAAACTATGGAATATTTGAAAAATAATACCTTAGATGATTTTACTTACAACAAATCACTACAAAAAATTACTGAATCTTTACGAGTAGATAAGGAGACAAAAATAATTATCAAGAGTATGAAGAAAAAATTATAACTTCATATTTGCTGCATCAAAATTTAAAAATAAGATTAAGAGGAAGTCTCAAAATAAATTTAATTTTGAAATTCCCTCTTAAAGATACTCTTATTTATAACATATATTATTTTAACTTATACTGATCACAAGGTCATGGCATCTCATAATTTATATACATTTTAGAGTGCACAACAAAAATATTTTATAAACTAATCTAAAAATATGTTTTGTTATGCAAAAGAGTAATAACTTTTAATGGATATTTTATTTTCCACAATATTCCTCCAAAGTAATATTCCTATTCATAATTTCTGTAGCCACATCTATTCCTACATATCTTATATGCCAAGGCTCAAATTTATAACCAGTAATATCTTCTTTTCCCTTTGGATATCTAATTATAAATCCATACTTATAACAATTTTCTTTAAGCCATTTATATGCCCTAGTATTAACGAAAATTTCATCTAAGTTTGTATACTCGTTTGAAACTATATCTATAGCTAAGCCGGTTTGATGTTCACTTGTTCCTGGTTGTGCAACATATTTATCTGCATGTTGTTTTCCATTTCTATACACTGAACTATTATAAACATTTACCTGATAATTATAATTTCTATATCCTGATACTCCTAATAATACTATATTCTCAGTTTCAGCAGCATTAAAAAGTTTCTCTAAAGCTTCACCAGCTACTTTTCTCATTTTTCTTACTCCCGGATCTCCATTTGATATAAATCTTATATTGGGTACAATAAGATCTTTAGGTAAATAAGTTTCATATAACCTATTTTGTCTATTTACTAATAAAATTTCTTTTCTATTATCCCTAATTCTACCTTTATTTTGTTGACGAGTATGCTTATTTTCTGGCTTTGCAATAGTATTAGCATGTCCCACATTATTATTCTTTTTATTTGCCCAAACCTCTATAACACATAAAATTGCAATAATAACTATAAAAAAAATAAAGTTATTAAATATTTTTACAAGTGTTTTTTCAATCATATTATGTCCTCCAATTTATTTTCTCTAATCTTCTTTTAAATAATTCTAACAAAGCACAGTTTCAAAACCCTTTATTACTTGTTTCATAGTTGTTAAATTAATTATTTAGCATATTCAAAACATATCACCAAGTGTGAATAAAAACCTTTAATAAGATTATTTATCACTTAAATTTCTACTAAAAAATAAAAAGCCATAAATCTAATTATGACTTTTCATTCTTAATTTATTTTAAATTTGATAAAACAACTTTTTGATCCTTTAAAGACATAATGCTATTACAATTCATGTCCACAAATTCACCTATAAATTTAGTTTTCTTTTTATTCTTTAAATTTATAATCATACCATTTATATTGTCAACATAATATATATGTTCTTCACTAAATATATGAATATCTTTTACTTCTAAAGGTTTTTCTAACTGAATCTTTTTCCAATTATTATTATCTTTTTCATAATAATTTTTATAATAAATAGCCTTTACTTTATCATTATCTAACTGTCCAATATATACAATACCATTATTATCTACATATAAAAGCTTTGATTTATCCACACCATCTATTACAATTTCTTTAGTCTCTTGTGAATTAAAAAGAAAAACCTTTTTGTTTAAAATATTGTCAAATACCACTTGATCTTGTTGTTTTATAATATAATAATCTTCTATATTATCCGTATCTATTGGCAATTTGTGTATTCCAGCTGAAATATCAAGCCTATTTATGTTCTTTGAATTGTAATCGCAAGATTTAATATATACTATTGTATTTAAGGTATTTAATTGTATATCATCTACTTTTGAAGTACTTGTAGGCAATTTATACAGTCTACTCTTATTATTAAAATCTAGTACAGCTTGCTTTAAATCGTCTTTAGCTTCATAAGTGTATATTTTTATTGCAGCTTTATCATCAATTTCTTTCTTTTCCAAAATAATTAACTTGTCTTCCGATTCATACCATTTTACAAAGGTATCTTTTAAATTTTCCTCTAAATCTACCACATTATCTTTTCCATTTACTAAATTAATTACATGTAATGTATTTTCTAAATAATATGTAGCATATCTCCCACTAGGGGATAAATTAATTTTTTTTGCCCCTTTGGGAAGCGTGATATCATTTTTATTACACAATTCAATTTGATTAATGGTTTTAAATGTAACCTTAGTTTTATCTGTAAAATAATAATTACTTAAATAAAATAACACACCTGTTTGTATGACAAAAGATACTATTATCCACTTACATATAATTTTTAACTTCCTTTTTGACTTTGTTTTTTTCTTTCTCATTTCAATTCTCCCTTAGGATTCTACATATACAATTGTAGGTATAGCCCTTTCCCCAGTAACACAAGAAGGTCTATTAATAACTTCATTATTATAATACATAGTTGTAGATCCTCCACCATCAAGACACATTGCATTTACAGCACCTAGCTGTAACATAATATTTTGCATATCCTTAATAGATGCACCAAGTTTAAATCCCTTTCTACCATCTATTACAAGAAATATAATACTTCCATCCGCTTTTTGCCCTATTGCAGTTCTTGGATGAATTCCAGCTAATGAATTATCTGAAATATGTGGCTCACCATCAACAACTAATGTTGGAGTAAATGATATAGCTTCTTTTATATTTTTATTTAATAATCCCTCTACGGAAGCCGGCTCTACATGTACATACCCTTCACCGTCTATTGCAAAAACACAATTTTCTCTCTTTTTATATTCCTCTTTATTTAGGGGATAAACTACCTTGCCTTTAGATATTATAATCCCTATTGGAATTCCTCCAGTTCCTCCAGTTTTTCCATTGGGAGATACATCTGAATATCCTCCACCATTTATTGCCGCAACAGCCTTATATCTTTTGGCCATATCAGAAGTAGTCTCACCTACTTGTCCAAGTTTAGAAGAATATCCTACTTTCACTCTTTTAGGATCATGTATAATTAATGCCTCGCCTTCAAATTTAGAATTATTAATTTCCATTCTTTTGATATCATTGTTCACATTTCTAATTTCTACACTTTTACTATTTAAATTATTAATATTTAAATTATCATTCAAACTCTCTGTATCTTCTTTCATTATTTCATTTATCTTTTTATCACTAAAAAATATTTTTGCTATATACCTATGATTTCCTGTGCCCATGGCAGATGTAACTACTACATTTCTAACTTTTTTAAAGGGTCCATAGAAAGTATATAGGGGGAAAGTCACCATTATAAATACAAGTTGAAATATTACAAAAAATATTATTCTTTTCCAAATTTTCATTTTGTTCTCCCTTTATCTTTGGCAATAAATTTCTGTTTATAAAATAATATCTTCTTTTTATTGGACAATATCTTTTTTCCAAGATTTAACCACTACATTAGCATATCCAACATCCCTATCTCCATCTGCCAAAACCTCTTTTACACACAAAATTATAATAATAATCATTATAAAAACAATAACTCTAGATATGTTTTTTTTCATACTTATATCCTCCAGTCTTATAGATAATTTTAACAAAAATAAGTTTCAAAAATTTTTATTACTTGTTTCATAGTTGTAAAATCCATAAAAAAGATTGCATGCTTAGTACACCTAAACCACTAAGCAGCAACCTTTTAAAATTTAATCTTCAAGCCTATAACCAACCTTATATACTGTTTTTATACAATCTTTTAAATTTAATTTTTCTCTTATTCTCAATACATGAATATCAACAGTTCTTGTTTCTCCAAAATAATCATATCCCCAAACTCTCTCTAAAATCTGCTCTCTAGACAAAGCTATATTCTTATTCTTTATAAACAACATTAATAGCTCATATTCCTTTAAGGTTATATCAATTATTTCCCCCTTACTTTTTATTAACCTTTGTTCCGGGAAAATATCCAAGTGCTTCAATTTTATAACTTCTTCTATTTTGCCGCATCGCCTTAAAACTGCTTCTATTCTGGCTAATAATTCTATGCTTTCAAAGGGCTTTGTTATGTAGTCATCAGCTCCAAGCTTTAACCCCTTTACTCTATCTAATACATCATCCTTAGCAGTAACAAAAATAACTGGTATTCCTTTGCCCTTAATTTTTGAAATTATGCTAAAGCCATCAAGTTTAGGTAACATAATATCTAAAAGAATAATATCAAAATATGTATTTTCAATATAATTAACTGCCATTTCCCCATCACTAGCTTCAATCACCTCATACCCAGCCATTTCAAGATTGATAGCTATTAACTCCCTAATGGCAATCTGATCTTCAACCACTAAAACTTTTTTCATTTACCTACCTCCAATTGTTCTATTTTTAACTGTCATAATGCTAATTCTCATATGTATTTATAAAAAAACTAGTAATTGCTTTATCATTACAATTCACTATTATTGTAATATCTTCCTTATCATCCCTTTTATTTTTGAAATTGAATACTTGATTTTGTACCATATAACCATAAGCTATCCCACCATCATTAATATGATAATTATTAGGATTAATTTTTAACGCTTTAAACAAAGGATTTACTACACTAAGAATATCTTTTTCCTTTAATATATACTCTACTTTTTCTCCTTTATTTTCCTCATTTGGATTGTATAGTGATATGCTTTCTATTTTTCCATTAGAAGTATCTATTACACAATTATACATTTTCTTTGTATTAATAGATGTCCATGTTATATTCCAGTAAAGTATATCTTTTTCAGGTTTTCTAATTATTCTCACACTCTCATTTAAATTTTCTCTATTTAATTTTATATTAAATCCTTTATCAAAAATATCTAAGGCTTTTGCCATAGCTTTTTCTCTAGTTAGTATATTATCTTGTATACTCCCAACTTTTATATTTTTATTTATATCTTTTTCAGAGTACAATTTATTTTCATAATTATTAATTCTTATAGAACAACCAGTTAAAGTTGGTACTGCTAATAATATAGCAAAAACTAGTATCAGAAATTTTTTCATAATTATTAATTCTCCTTATTAAATTCCATTATTACTTCAGTACCTTTATTTAGTTCACTATTAATATTAAACTTAATATGATTTATAGTACATATATCATCACATATTGCCAATCCGAGTCCAAGTCCATTCTTTTGCCTATCTCTAGCTTTATCAACCATATAAAAAGGTTCTTTAATTTTATCTAGTTCATCTTTACACATACCAACACCATAATCCTTCACCACTAATTGAATTTTTTCTTCCTCAGAATTAGATTTTATCTCGATAATCCCTCCATCTTTTGATGCCTTTATTGCATTATCTAAAATATTAATTAATAGTGTCTTTATTAATTGCTTGTCCCCTTTAACATATACATCATTCACTTCACATTTTATAATTATATTTTTACTGTCTTTCTTTAAATTTAGGCTCTCACATGCCTTTGCAATACATTCATTTAAGGATACTCTTTCAAAATTTAAATTTTCCTGTTTAAGCAATATTAATTTTACTAAAGTAGAACATAGCTGTTCTAATCTTTTGCCTTCTGAATTTATGTAATTTAATGCTTTTAATTTAATTTTATCATTAACATTTCCCTTTATAAGCAAATCAGAGTATCCAATAATTGAAGTAAGAGGTGTTTTAAATTCATGGGTTAAACTATTTATAAATCGTTGTTTTGCTTCATTTGAATTTTTTAATTCATCTATGGTTTCCTCTGTTGTCTGAACCATTATATTAAAATTATTTGCTAATTCACCAATTTCATCTTTTTTATTCTTAATTCTAATTCGTTTGGTATAATTTCCTTGTGCTATCTCCATTGATATTTGACTAAACTGTAATATAGGTTTTGTTACCCTTTTAGAAATAAAATACATTCCTAAGCCAAGTATTGTAAAAACAATTAAGTCTAAACATATAAAAACTTTATAATTTTCTATCCTTTCATTATTAATATATGTTATATCCTTTATTAAAACAAATTTCACTGTATTATTCTGTATTTTTATTTTAGAGGTTATAAATAGATATTTTTTATCATTAATTTCTCTAATTAAAAAAAGTCTTTCTTCTAATTTTGCATTATTTATTTCCATACGCTCGTTATTAATTTTTATATTGGAATTTGAAAATATCAGATTGTTATTTTCATCATAGAATTCTAAAGCAGATTCGTTTATTCTATCGCTATAAAAATATTTAGCAATGGCTATCTGCAAAAAAGGTCTTAATTGCAAATCTTTTAAAAAACCATCTTTTTCAATTACATCTCTATTTAAATAAATACTTCCTTCTATTCCTCTATGCTCATCTATAGCTATTTTTATAGTCCTATCTAAACCTCTTTTATATATGTTCTCAATAATAAATATTCCTGCTCCATTAAATATAATAATAAATAAAACCATTGAATAAATAAATATTTTTTTCCAAAACTTCATTCTCTTAACCTCTAATTCTATAAATATTTATATATTTTTTATAATTTTGGTGATTTTAAAAATTTGAAGTTTACTAACCTCTATTTATTGTCTTTTTTAAATAAATATCTTTGATTTGAATTTAGCAAACAAATTTATTAAGATTTGATATCACATAGTTTTATAC
>OGSC01000229.1_pt1 | contig 42721 bp, 40 predicted proteins | sample 1573751 | NCBI WGS metagenome assembly OGSC01 (sample SAMN03295840, study PRJEB24534) | human gut metagenome | isolation source: fecal sample 8 from infant 5 | host: Homo sapiens | place: USA: Pittsburgh, PA | collected 2014-07
ATAAACGCTGAAAGCATCTAAGCGTGAAACCAGCCTTGAGATGAGGTTTCTCATAGCATAAGCTAGTAAGATCCCATGTAGACGACATGGTTGATAGGCCAGGTGTGGAAGAGCCGTGAGGTTTGGAGCTGACTGGTACTAATAGATCGAGGGCTTTACTTAAATAAACATTAAGCAGAATGTGCAACAAATATATATACTTCTATGTGGTTTTCAGAGTACAAACTCTGACAGATTCAGTGGCGATGGCTATGAGGATCCACCTGTTCCCATCTCGAACACAGTAGTTAAGCTCATAAACGCCGAAAGTACTTGGCTGGAGACGGCCTGGGAGGATAGGAAGCCGCTGATTGACTAAAAGAAAAAGGTCTACCTAAAGGTAGGCCTTTTTCTTTTAGCTAGTCTTCGACTAGTTACCCTGCTAGAGCCGTCTCCAGCCAAGGTTGTACAAGTATTATCTATGGATAGTAATCTATGGGATGGCGTGGGAAGGGTAGGGTGTGAGGCCACAGAGGAGCGTAGCGACGCATGGGGCCCACACATCACCTTCGACGAAGCCCTAAAATGTATGCTGTACATTAAACTATTGTATTATATGTCGCCATGGGCGAGTGTGATAGGAAGCCGCGGCTAGTGGTAGGAGGCAAATCATATCTATCCAGTAACGCGGTGCGAAGCACCAATGTTACTGAACCGTACAGCTGTTGAGATTCTTCAAATACTTGTAAATACTCGATACCGTATACCTAGCACCTATGGTATCGAACCGTATAGCAACTGAGAAATTTAGATTTATGTAAATAAACTAGTTTTAAGTGACACCTTAGTTCGTAGCACCTAAGGCATCCTTCCGTAAACCAGTTGAGTAACTCTAACTTTATGTAAATTACTGTTCTACTACCTCCCCTTGACATATCGAAAAAAATTGATATAATAGCATTAAGATATATGAACAACTATTCATATATTATACAACTATTATGAATCCTATTCGATTAAGAGGTGATAGAATGAATCCTGTAAGAACAATTGAAAGAATAATTAAAGCTCCTGATATTCATTGGGTAGGCACTGGATTTAGAGTACGTCAGTACTTCCCTGATAGCGATGAGTCACCTATGCTTGATCGTATGTCTCCATTTTTGTTACTCGACTATAATGAGCCATATTATTTCCAGGGCAGTCCTTTTGATACAGGTGACACTCCACATCCCCATAAAGGCTTTGAAACGGTAACATTTTCTTTTTCCGGCTCCATTGAACATAAAGATGCAGCTGGTAATAGTGGTGTTATTCATTCTGGTGATGTACAATGGATGACTGCAGCTAGTGGTGTTTTGCACAAAGAATCTCATGAAAAAGAATATGCAAAGCGGGGACGTTTGTTCCATGCTTTACAATTATGGGTAAATCTACCTGAACGTCATAAAAACGATACACCTGCATATCAATATATACCTGCTACCACAATGGGGCGGTATCAATCTCTTGATGAAACAATCGATGCCATCGTTTACACCGGTACTTTCAGACATATAACAGGTCCTGCTAAATCCCATACACCGATGAATATTTACAAATTAAAACTTCAACCTAATTCATGGATCTCTATTTCTGAGAATATGACTTGGAATACAGGCTTCCTTGTGATTAATGGTACAGGTAGTGCCAATGGTGAAAGCATAGAATCTGGAGACTTTGTACTTTTCAACAATGATGGAGAGCGCTTTGAGGTAGAGTCTGGTGATGAAGGTCTTGAAATCTTCGGTCTCTCTGGAGAACCACTCAATGAACCAGTGGTAAAACAAGGGCCATATGTTATGACAAATAAAACAGAGCTTCTCCTCGCTTATGGAGAATACATAAACGGTAAATTTGGCCGCGAAGAAGATATTATGTAATACGTAAATCTTACTCTACAAAAGAAGATATAAACCCCCTATAAGCCACGTTAACTAGCTTATAGGGGGTTTGTTTTATACTAAACTTATCTTTACTTGTTTATCTAAAGCAAATGCAATCTTACAGAGAGTACTAATACTTGTATTTGCACCTTGTTCTATTCTTGCAATTGTGGATTGAGGGACACCAGATTTTTCAGCTAAATCACGTTGTGTTAAACCGGCTGCTTCACGAGCTTTTGCAATAACTATAGCACTTTCTAGATTAGCCGATTCTTTTTCAAATCTGGCTTTAAACTTTGGATCTTTTAATTGTTCTTTCAGAAAATCGTCAAATTTAATTGTTGGCATAATATTCCTCCTCAAACTCGCGCCTAATTTGTTTGGCATGAATTATCTCTCTTTTAGGTGTTTTCTGCGTTTTCTTAGTAAATCCATGTGTAATAATATATCTATTATTAATTACATGAAAGTATAATGCCCTTTGAATACTATTAGGACATTTAAGACGGATTTCATATAGATTTTTATCCACTTTCTTTACCCACTGCATATATTGAGCAACTAACAATCCTGAATCCTGGATTTTATGTATTAATGAAAACATTTTATCCGAATCAGATTCAGTAAGTGATTCTAAAAATTCTAGAAATTCATTATGTCCATTAGGTCTTGTATAGAACTCAAACTTAGGTTTCTCCATCCCAATCCTTCTTTCTTCTATGATAGCATATATGCTATCATGCTTCAATTTTAAAGTGATTGCTTATCCAAATTCTTATCTTTACTATATAGATAGGAGGGTAATCTTTTGTAGCTTAAAGAAATAATGAGCATAATTCTTTAGGCTTGTAATTACTATTCAAGTCTTAAAGTATTTAACTATCCTTAATGGTCTATAAATAGGAGAAATCAAGTTATATCATTTATTGTTATGACTTTCACTAGACTCATTTGAATCGTTGCTTATTTAATTTGATGGTGCAGGTAAAAGAAGAGATTAGGAACCCAAAATTTTATGATTGTGTCCTCAATTTACCTATCTATAATTAGCATTAATCAACGTGCTTTAAGATACGTTTTTTTCTTATAGCTATGGTATACTAATTCTAATACTATATTTTCATAGGAGGTCTTATGACTAAGAAAATTGCAGTTCTCGTGAATGAGGATACAATGCAGCGCTGTTCTTGTGGCGGTTGCTTAAAAGCATTTATGAATAAAGCGGATTCCTTTGAGCGTTATGCAGATGAGGATATTGAGTTGGTAGGTTTCACCCATAGTGGTGGTGATCTTGCCAAGAAAATCGAGTCTTTCAAGAAAAAAGGTGTTACTACAGTTCATCTTTCTACGTGTACTCGTGGTAAAAATGAAAATTATGAAAGCATTGCAGAGCAGTGTGCTGAGGCAGGCTTTGATGTTGTGGGCTATACCCATGGTGCTGCTGTTTCTAAAGATGGTAAAGAAGCCGTTGTGCTTTCAGCAAAACCAGTAGAAGAATAGAACTATTGATCTGTTAGTATAGATAGTATCAATAGAACAATTATTATATATGGTATCAATAGAACAACTATTATATATAGTAAAGGAATAGAATAATTATTATATACAGCAAAAGTCGCGTATGCGGGCTTTATACTAATAAATATATGATTAGTTGTTCCACTATTCATTTTATATTTACGCTGAACATATAAGATAGAGTTAGTGTGTAAATACTGTGATTGAGAGTATGAAGATGCTGTTACAATACGTAACATACTATTGCTAGTAGTATCACATATTGAGAGAATTGAGTAATATGAGAGGTTAATATAATGAACAAGAAACTTACAGCGGCTATGTTATCTGTAGCTATGGCGGTAACTATGGCACCGGCAATCATGCAAACAGCTCCTGTACAAGCTGCATCTGCTGCAGTACAATCATTAGCTGGTGGCGCTATTGCTATGGCTTACGTATCTACTGCTTTAAATAAAATGGATAATTCTGAGCAAGGCCAAAAAGAAAGCTTGGCTCGTACAAAAGAAAAAACAGGTTACTTGAACGATAGTGCAGCTCAAGAACGCGTCAATCGCATTATGAAAACGTTAGAGGCTACGCCGAGTGTAAAACGTTCTTACGTTGTATACGCTAACCCTGATGAGGAGTTCAATGCCTTTGCAACGCTTGGCCGTGTTATGTCTATCAACAAAGGTGCTTTAGATACGCTTGATGATGATCAATTGGCGTACGTAATGGCCCATGAAATTGCACATGGTGAGCACAAAGATGTTATCAATGGCGCTAAAAAACAAATTGGCTTATCTACTGCGGTAGGCATCGCTGCGGGCGGTAGCGAAGGGGCTGCCATTTTATCCAACGTAGCAGGTAACTACTTGTCTAACCAAGTGTTTACAATGAGCCAAGAAAAAGCAGCCGATGAGTTGGGCTTCCAAATCTTAAGCGAATCTCCTTACAATGTGGGCGGTGCAGCCGGTTCTATGCTTGTACTTCGCAATAAAGTAGGGGAACACTATCGTGAAGGGCTTTCACAAGTAGTGGCGCCTAATAACCATCCTAAGTTAACAGATCGGGTGAATAATAATATTGCTCGCATGTACACATACTCTGGAAACCACGTAAATGTGTCTAAAGGCGCTGTTTATGTAAATGGTGATAATATCTATACTCCAGCTGCTGGTGGCCGCTATACAGGGGAAGAACGCGCTTTCTACATGGCCGGCAAATTAGCTCGCATGTACCACAACAATCAAGTGACACCAGGTTCTGCATCTTATAGCGGTGGCACAGTAACCGTTGCGGGTCAAAACATCGTTACTACTCCAAATGCAGATGTAGCATTACAAGTGGCGACGAACCTTAATAATGCCTTCGTAAAACCTGCAGGGGCTGCCGTTAATGGTAAAAAGCCTGCTAAGGTTAAACAAGAAAAACCTAAAAAGGTAAAAGAAAATAAAAAAGCAGATAAAGCTAAAAAATAATAAAGCTAAAAATAATAGGGCTGAGCGAATGCTTGGTCCTATTTTTTAGGAAATGCATGGTCCACTTTTTAGCGAATGCTAAGTCCTCTTTCTCGTATAGACCGCATACAATAGATACTGTATACTAAAGCTATAAATATTCGGTTAATCGTAAGTTGCAGATGAGAGAGGGGCGCTTATGAATCAAAAGAGAAGCATTTTTGGAGCCTTAAAATGGATTATGTTCAATTATATATTTTTAGGCATTCTTATACTCATTGGCCTATTTATCGCTTTGGCTCCAGATTTGTTAGGTGATGTCATACCGCGACATGGCACTGTAGGTAAATTATTGACGTCTCTGAATGAACGGAAGATTGAGGATAGTCAACATACAGTCATGACTGTACCGGATTATGTACGTCGCGTCGTTACTATAGGTGAAAGTACGGTAGATATTATGGGCGCTATTGGTGGAGAGCCTTATATCGTGGCTACAGATGGATCTCCTTATTCCAGTTCTACTCATATTAATGGCCGTGTAGAGTTAACCGTGGATTCCATTAAGTCTTACGAGCCAGACGTGGTCGTAGCGCCAGATTCTACACCTCCAAGCCTTGTGTCGTCCTTGCGCGCTGCAGGCATACCTGTCTTTGTGTATACGAAAAAAGATAGCTTTAATGATATTATTTTAGCCACTAAAACCATAGGAGAGATTTTTAAGGATAAAGATCCAGAACGTGAGTTTATTGTATCTAGACGTAATGTTAAGAAACTTGTAGAGCCTCACGAAAAGGATAAAAAGCCCGTTATTGCTTTATATAATAGCTCTCACGGCGTATATCGGTCGGGTATCGTTCGGGATATGATTGAACAGGTGCACGGTATTGATGGAGCAGGAAACCTTGTGATAACAGAAAGTGGCAAGGATATTAATATGTTATCTGATGTTTGGTGGTACCGAGATCATAAAACGACGGTAGATATGAACCAATCTATGGGGACAAAAGCCGATTTGATTCGCATTAATCCAGATGTTATTTTTGTGCCTACCCGTTTTATCGATAAACTACCAGATTACAAGCAAGATATTGATGCCATTATGAACGATCCGGACTTACAAAATGTAACGGCTGTTAAAAAAGGCTATGTCTATCCAGTTCAGGAACTATTTGTGATGAGCTATTCCTGGAAAGCTTTCATGGCCATGGAACAAATGGCAAAATGGCTCTATGGTCCTAGTACCTATGAGGGCATCGTTAAATATAAGAGCGAGCCATGATGAACAGTAGGCTATCTATATAGTTATATGATTTATGGTGAAAGTAGTTTGTTGAGTTAATGCATAGTAGAGTCTATATGTAATCGTGTTGCATATAGATCTGACAGTCTATAAGGAGAGAGTATGCAATTAAAGCGTTTATTAATAGTATTAGCCATCTTCTGTGGCGTTTTGGTCGTAGCCATTATGGGCATGTACAAGTCTTGGAATGCTTTCACAAGTGGTGGCATTTTTGGTATGTTGAGTTCAAAGGGCATTTATAAAATGGTGGACGGTACCAGCGAGACGGTCATACTCGATCACAAGGCGGAACGCATCGTAGCCGTTGGTCCTAACGCAGCGGACCTTGCATCTGAACTAGCAGGTGACTCGGTGGTGGCTAGTACTGCGGCACCGTATCAATCGTCTAATGGCGTAAAGCAACGGGTAGCCCTCGATGTGAAAGCTATCGCTGCATTGAAACCAGATATTGTGATTGTAGAGGACGATGATGGTACTACAGATCTCGTTAGGCCACTGCGTGAGGCAGGTATAAAGGTAGCACTTCTTAGAGCGCCTAAGACGGTAAAAGAGGTAGAGGATCAAACGCGCAATGTAGGACAGTTGTTAGGCCGTGCTGATAAAGCTGAATCCCTCATTACGACGATGATGAACTACATCCGCGATACAGAGTCCTTGCGATTTGCTCGCCGTGATGACCCGAAAAAGACCGTTGCCGTTTATAATGAAAATGGCTTATATGGGGCGCCAGATACATTGATACAAGATATGCTCAAATATGTAAACGTAGACAATGCGGCGACTAAGGCAGGCGTAAAATGGTCCTACATGGGTAAAAAGGATGATCTTATCAAGGTCGATCCCGATGTGATTATTGTGCCCACAGATGTGAAAGCACCTGGCTTTAACCGTGATGCGGTACTTAATAGCTACTATAATGATCCGGCTCTTAAAAATGTTAAGGCCATTAAGAACAAAAAGGTCGTTATCATATCTAATGAAGCCATGATGGCTAAGACATACCATATTGGCCGCGGCATATATAACATGGCGCAATTCGTGTATGAACGATAGTAGTCTATAACGAATAAATAATAAATATAATCATGAATAGAATCATAAATAAAAAGAAACGATAATAGAGAAGATAATATAAGATAAGATAATGTAATATAATATATAATCTAATAGAGAAAATAATAGATTATTATAAGAAAAAAACTTATAAAATACACAAAATGTATTAATATTGGATAAAATATAAATAATATTCATTGACGTATAAATTATATTCATGAACCAATGAATGCCTATAAACATACAGAGTTATTATACAAAATGACTGCTGTAGGTTGATTGAATAAAATGTTATAAATACTTAGAAATATGCGGATTGCAAGGTTAATGCCTAGCAATCCGCATATTTTATATTTATAAAATGCATGAATATTTCGTACAAGAAAAAAGTTTTGTCTATATATATAGGATAAATGTACATAAAACATGGATAGAGTGTGTACTAAAAAATGGAATACTATAGAATCCCATTAACCATAGGGGGTATAGGGTTATTGTGCTAATGTTTTCTTTATGGAATAATGACAATATTAGTGGTTAATCGAAGAATATAGATGATCACTTTTTTTAGTTTATATGTAATTTTATACATCTTGGAGGCTATGATGGAGTATACAATTCACCTATTTCATGCAGGTGGTATCGTTATGTATCCACTTGTACTATTCATGCTAGCAGCATGCACTATTTTATTTGAACGTATTCGTATGTATAGAAATATCGATCGTGAGTTACAACAGCTATCTGATAACATTGATGCGGGCCGAAATAGCAATAGTTGGGCTGCCCTTGAACAGGCTGTAAAAAATAGTGATGATGCATTGAGTAAGTTTGTATCTCCTATTGTTGATTCTGTATATAGTGTAGAAGGTTTAGAAAATCGTTTACATGATGTAGTAGGCTATATGGACGAACGTTTGAAACGCGGTCTCAACTGGCTTAGCATGATGGTAACTATGGCGCCATTGCTTGGTCTATTGGGTACTGTAGTTGGTATGATTCGTTCCTTCGCTGCTGTTGGTGGCGATATTGGTGCTCCTACTGTAATTACAGGCGGTGTATCCGAAGCGTTGATTGCTACAGCAACAGGGCTTTCAGTAGCCATCGTAGCATTAGCATTCCATAGCTGGTGCACAAGTAAAGTAAATTATGATATTGCAAAATTGGAACAAAAATTAGGTTCTATCATGGATTTATATATTAGGAGTCAACGATGAAACGTAGTTCAGTAGGCATTCAAAAAGAACCGGATATCATGATTATCCCTATGATTGATATCGTATTCTTCTTGCTTGTATTCTTCATGATGAGTACGTTGTACATGAATACAGAAGAGCAAATTCCGCTCAACTTACCGAAGGCATCCTCGTCTTCTGCTAAGACGATTGAACCAATTACGATTTCATTAACGGCTACACATAAGATGTATTTGAATGATCGTGAAATTGTACCAGCTCAATTGGGGGCAGAAATTCAAGGAATTGTTGCAAAGGAACCACAACAAGCATTTATTGTACGTGCTTCTGAAGATATTGCATACAAGGAAGTAGTTAGCATTTTAGATAATCTTAAAATCAGTGGTGCTCGGTTTGTTAGCGTAGCTACAGAACGGAAGTGATCCTATGGTGAATAAACGATATGGAATCCCTTTCGTAGCTGCATTGGTGGTCAATTTAGTATACTGGGGTGTTGTAGGCGATTGGTTTGGTCATATAAAACCACCAGAAACGCCAAAGAAAGATTTAGTCATCAATCTTGACATGGCGCAACCGGAACCTCCTGAGCAGGAGAAGAAACAGCAAGAGAAAATGGTCTCTGATGATAAAGAAAATGCTGCGGGCGGTAAGTCGGGTAGTGTATTACCGGATTTATCGGGAAAACCGACACCGGGCTTGCAAAATCTTAACCCTTATCTAGGTGGCAATGAAGCCGCTAGTATCAATCTATATGGGAATACAGATAATCCTGTAGGTGTTCCCGGCGATGGTGATACAACAGGTCCGGGTGGTGGACCTATTGGTAATGGTGGTAAAGCAAATGACGGCCCTGGTACACAGGAAGGCAATCCTGGGACTAGTGATACGGAAGGTTCGGGATACTTTGATGTTTCCGGTTATCGTGCTAGTTTAGATGCTAATAAAGTCATGCCAGCACAAGCTGTACGAAGAGGTATTACAGGGACAGTTACCATTAGGGTTTATTTTGATGGCGAAGGTAATTATGTAAGGGCTGAAATTGAGCAGAGTAGCGGCTCTAGCCTTCTTGATAATGATGCCCGTGCCCTTGCAGCTAGGTCAGGTGGGGCTACCAATACAACTGGTGAGCCTAAATCAGATGTTTTTTATATAAGATATGAATTTGAATAATGATTATATTTGGAATGAGCCTAAATTGAATTAAATGGATTACAGTTTATGTAGGGGATATGAGAAGGTTCATATCCCCTACAACCAAATTCCCACTGTAGTTCGGAGGCTACAAATTAACAGAATTAACATAGTTTTAATAAAACATATAGGATGATAAATGAAATGAATAAACGTGTATATGTGGCCACAATGATGGCGTTACTTAGTATGAGTGTAAATGGTTATGCGGTAGATATGACAACTAATCAGAATCCAGAGTCGTCCAATGTAATCAATGTAACCGCCAATCGCACAGTCCTTCTAGATTTGGACACACCTGTAGCGATGAATGTAATTACACCTGAGGAGTTAAAAAATACTGGTGCTACCACTGCTTTTGATGCGGTGGCGACCGTACCAGGGGTAACAATAAATTCTTATGGTGCTGGCGGTGCCGATTTTGGTGGCATGGATAGCCGTACGAATATTCGAGGCCTTGACCGTGGTGCCCTTGTTCTTGTAAATGGCGTGCCTATGAACCTCAATGGCAAAGGTGGACTCGGTTCTATTCCTACGAGTGCCATAAAACGTATCGAAGTAGTGAAAGGAGCTGCTTCTACATTGTATGGTGCAGAGGCATTAGGTGGCGTTATTAATGTTATTACTAAGACTCCATCTACAGAGGGTGGCTCTGCTACGGTTGCCGTAGGTAATCAGGGTGCTAAACGCTTTGATGTGTCTTATGGTACAGATAAATTCATCGTTGGTATCGATAGAAAATACTGGGGCACGCAGGACCCATCCACACCGATTCGCTACGACTATGCAGGTACTAAAGGATATAACTACTATAGTACTCGCAACAAGGGCAATTCGTTGGGGCTCTTTATGAGTGGTAAGCTTTCAGATAAGGTAACATTGAATTTTAATCGTGCTGAAAGTAAATCGTCCTTTGGTCTAATCAGTACGGAAACAAATCCGGCTAATCAAGCAAGACATTCTACGACGTATCATTATAAGGATGATCGCAATAATGCTTCCTTGATTTATAAGGACAAGGGTACTACAGGAACCTTGTTCTATAATGACCGTACGATGCGTGGTACGAGCCGGGTGCACAATACGTCCCAAGCTAAGGCAACTGAAACAAGCTATCGCGCACGTCAATATGGTTTTGATGTACAGCATGAATGGGATTTTAGAGATGGTAAGGACTATTTAATCGCAGGTGTTACAGGTAAACAAGAAATCTATCATGCAACGGCTGCTCCTGTGTACATTCATCCTAAACGCAATAGTTATGCTGTGTATGGTAGTTATTCTTATGAAATTAACCCTAAATGGACATCCATTTTGGGCTTGCGTTACACCGTAATCGATGATCCAATCAAGGATCAACATGTGTTGACCCCTCAATTCCAATTATTGCACTCCATCAATAAACAATCTTCCATGTATGTGAACGTAGGGAAAGCTTTCACAATGCCTAGCTTGAGCGATACATTCCGCAGCGTTAGCCGTCGGTATACAGCGGTAAGCAGTAAAAACCTCAAACCAGAAGAAGGTTGGAACTATGAAATTGGGTACAAGCGGATTAACAAAAAGGATGATTGGAAGGTTGATGTGTTCTATATGGATTTCAAAAACTTCTTCCAATGGCAACCGGATGCAAATGGTCGACCTTTGGTGCGAGTAAATGGCGGGAAATTCCGCAACGTGGGCATCGAAGCCGAATATGGTAGACGTTTATCCGACCGCCTCAAATGGAACGTAAGTGGTTCCTATTCTAATCCACGACAAAAGGAAATGAATGAAACTTATTGGAAACAAGCGGCTCCTAAGTTACAGTTTACAACCGGCATTCGTTATGAAAGCCCAACGTGGGAAGCTGGTACATCCTTTAGCTTTGTTACCAAACGTTTGCGCAATCGTGATGGCGGCTTAAATCCTAATATTGCCCTTTGGAATGCGTATGTAGGTTATCATTTCAACAAGGATGCAACACTTCGTCTCGATGCTCGTAACTTGTTAGACCGTCATAACGTTATCACTAATGGGGATTATGAATACTGGGGAGACCCATTTACATATGAATTGAGTTATACACAAAAATTCTAATATTTATTTATAGAGACTTATATAAAATCCAGTACTAATAGGGGGTATGGGTTTTGTGCAGTCCTTTTAAATGTGTAATAATACAATTATGTAGTTTTTATGAATAATTAGTGTGTATTACGAGGGATTTGTTATGAACAATCTTAAGAAACGACGGACTTCTGTACTTATAGGATTGGCTTTGATGGGATTATCTGTGCATGCATATGCAGTGGATGTAACGGCTGCCACAGATACTCCTACTACGGTAGCATCTACTGAAGCAAATGGCGCATCTGAAAGTCATGTCATTAATGTAACAGCTAATCGCATGGCGCTATTAGATTTAGATACGCCGGCAGCGATGGATGTTATTACGGACAAAGATATCATGAATAGCGGTGCTAAAAATGCCTTTGATGCGGTGAACATGGTGCCTGGTATTACATCTTTCTCCTATGGTGCATCTGGTCTAGAATATGGGGCTATGGACAGCCGTGTGAATATCCGTGGCCTTGAACGGGGATCCTTGATTCTTATGAATGGGGTACCGATGAACCTCAATGGCAAGGGCGGTCTTAGTTCTATTCCGACTAGCTCTATTGAACGCATTGAAGTATTAAAAGGTGCAGCCTCTGCTTTATATGGCGCTGATGCTATGAGTGGTGTTATCAATGTAATTACTAAGACTCCAAGTAAAGAAGGGGGCTCTGCTACGGTAGGTTTTGGTAATATGGGGCGGCAAACTTATAAAATTAACTATGGCACGCCCCGCTTCTTAATTGGTGTGGAACGTAACTTCTTTGGTGCTCAAGATCCAGAAACCCCTATTCGCTCCGATATCGGTGCTTATGCTAAAGGTTATGAATATTATACAGCTCGTAACAAAGGGAATTCCTTAGGTGTATTTATGAGCGGTAAATTAAATGATAAGTTGACTTTGAACTTTAGCCGTTTTGAAGGTAATTCTTCTTTTGGACAGTTGAGTACAGAAACGAATCCTATTAAGCAAAAGCTTCACTCTACAACATATGCTTATAAAGATACTAAAAATAATGCGTCTTTAGTTTATAAAGATGGCAATACTACAGGTACAATCTTCTACAATGATAGAGATTTGTATGGTAAAAGTCGCATACATAGCAAAAAGACATATACGTTGAGTGATAACAACTATATTGCTCGACAATATGGTTTCGATGTGCAACATGAATGGGACTTCCGCGGTGGCAAGGACTATTTCATTGCAGGTGTACTTGGTAAACGAGAAACATATCGCACTACATCTGGTCCATACTATGGAAATCCACATCGCAATAGTTATGCCATTTATGGTACATACTCCTATCAAATCAATCCTAAATGGACTAGTATTTTAGGCTTGCGTTATTCGGATATTAAAGACCCTGTGAAAAATCAACGCGTATTGATTCCTCAGTTCCAATTAGAACATCGTATTAACAAGGAATCATCCATGTACATAAATGCTGGTAAAGCCTTTAGAATGCCGAACTTAAGCGATACTTTCAAGAAAATTAATAAAGGCTATGCCTCTGTTAGTGGACGTAATTTGAAACCTGAAGAAGGTTGGAATTACGAATTAGGCTATAAACACATTACTAACAAAGATAGCTGGAAAGTAGCGCTCTTCTATATGGACTTTAAAAACTTCTTCTCTTGGAAGCCAGATAGCAATGGTAAAAACACGATTCGCGTAAATGGTGGTCGCTATAGAAATGTCGGTATCGAAGCCCAATATGGTCGTAAATTAACAGATCACTTAAAAATGACTGTGGGTGCATCGTATTCTAATCCAAAACAAAGAGAAATCGATAAGACTTACTGGAAACAAGCAAATCCAAAATTACAATTTACTGGAGGCATCCATTATACAAGTCCAAAATGGATAGCTGGTTCTAGCCTCAACTTTGTAACAAAACGGATGAAGAACCGCGATGGTGGTACAAATCCAAATCTCGTAGCTTGGAATGCGTACGTAGGCTATCAATTCAATCAAGATTCTTCGTTACGACTTGATGCACGAAACTTATTGAATCGTAACAATGTTATCTCCAACGGTGACTGGGAATATTGGGACGAGCCGTTTAACTATCAACTTAGCTATACTCAAAAATTCTAGTCTTTATGTAATCACTAATTAGAACTATACAAGGAGTATCATCATGAATAAGACTATTGGGTTTCTCATAACTTTGATGATACTCCTTTGCATTTGTCTAGCTGGCTGTGGTCTAATTGAGGCCTCTAATGAGCGGCCACAGACGCCTCATACGCGGTATGTGGAAAGCCATGATGGCGTTCAGGTAGGGGTGCCAGAGAATCCGAAGCGAATTTTAGCATTATCCTCTGCGTTTGATACGATTTTACTTGGTCTTATAGAGCCAGAGCGCTTGGTGGGCATCAATAAACTGTCTACCTATGAGGAGTATTCCTTAGAGGCTAAACGAGCAAAGTTGGTAAAGCCTGTTATGAGCTCGTATCCTCTGGAGAAAATCATAGCCTTAAAGCCTGACTTAGTTATTGCCCCCGATTATATATCGGCAGATGTTATTTCCGGCTTACGCCATATGGGGATAGCTACTGTCGTAGTATCGTCGGGCTCTACCGTAGAGGGTGTTATTAAGAATGTGACCGATGTAGCTCATATTATTGGAGAAGACGAGAAGGGGAGCTTTTACAAGCAAAAAATTCGTCGAGAGCTAGATGAATTACAGCGATTAGGCGAATCTATTCCGCCTGAGCAGCGCAAGACAGTTCTCTTTGTATCGTCTATGGATGGCTACACGGGAACGGGCAGTCTCTTTGATGATATGTGTAAATACATGTATGTTTATAATGCACCGAATCGGATTGGCTTGCCTCCGCGGATTCCCTTTGGGGAGGAACGGGTGATAGCCATGAATCCAGACTATATCTTTATTCCTTCCTATAAGGGAATGGACAAGAATTTGGCGGATCGATATTTATTAAATCCAGCCTTTCAAAATTTGCCGGCTATACGTGAGAACCGTGTTAAGCCATTACCGGCAGCTTATTTATATACTATGAATCAGCATATTGGCGAAGCGATGCTCGCTATCATGCATACTGTATATCCTCAGTTAGAAAGGAATTCTCATGACTAAAGAGAAGCAACGAATCATGGCAATTATTCTAATTGGGGTATTGCTATGTATTGTGAGTCTATTGGCACTCCACGTAGGAACTATCATGATTCCTATCGGTGGCGGTGTACAAAGTATTTTAAATGGTATGGGCTTACCTGTGAATTTTACGGAGCCTATTACAGCTGAACAAGAGGCAGTATTATGGTTTATCCGCATGCCGCGCCTCATTATAGGCCTACTCGTAGGCGGTGCCTTGGCGCTTGCTGGGGCTGTTATGCAAGGTGTTTTCTCAAATCCACTGGCGGACCCAGGTATTATGGGCGTTTCCGCAGGGGCATCTCTCGGTGCAGTTATCGCCATCGCCCTTGGTGTAACATCTCTTGGTATGTTTTACATGCCCGCCTTTGCCTTTGTAGGTGCCTTTGTGTCCGTAGGGATTACCATCCTATTAACATGGCGTAACAACAAGCTCGATACGACTACTTTACTATTAGCCGGTGTCGCCGTTAGTATGCTCCTTGGTGCTTTTACATCAGGCATTTTGACGATGATCAATGAATACCGCTTACGGGAATTCTTATTCTGGATGGTAGGGGGCCTCGACTTCCGTCGTTGGGACCATGTTCTATTGGCGGTAGGCCCTATCATGACGGGCAGTGTCATTTTAATGATGCTCGGTCGTCACCTCAACGTACTCGTCCTCGGTGATACAGAGGCTCGTGCCTTAGGTTTACCTGTTATGGTGTATCGCATGCTATTCCTGTTCTTATCCTCTGTAGTTACTGCTACTGCGGTGTGTGTCAGCGGTTCCATTGGCTTTGTAGGCCTTGTAGTACCGCATATTGTGCGTCTCTTGGTGGGACCTGATCATCGCCTATTATTGCCTATGGCAGCTGTGGGTGGGGCGCTTTTCCTCGTGTTCTGTGATACCTTGGGTCGCGTTATAGCACAACCAGTTGAGATTCGCGTAGGTATCATGACAGCGATCTTAGGGGCACCGTATTTCTTATATTTACTTCATCGCTTGCGTAGTAAAGGAGGGGCCTAATGAAACTAGATGTTCAATCTCTATCCGTTACGCTAGGGGAAAACGCTATTCTAAAGGATGCATCCTTCTCTATTGATAGTGGTGAGTTCGTTGGTATTATCGGACCTAATGGTTCTGGTAAAACGACATTACTAAAAACCTTGCGTGGTCTCTATCCTATCTCTGGGGGCCAAGTTTTGTGGGACGGTAAAAGTATCGCTTCTTTGAGCGACAAGGAAATCGCTCATCATGTAGCGTATATGCAACAGTCCGTCAATGTTTCCTTTGATTATGAAGCTATCGATATTGTGATGACAGCTCGTTATCCTTACTTAAAATGGTGGCAACAAGAAGGACCAGAAGATAAGGTCATTGTAGAAGAAGCCATGAAAGACGTAGGTGTATATCACTTGCGACATCGCTCCGTGCAAAACCTTAGCGGTGGCGAACGACAACGAGTATTCTTGGCTAAGGCTTTGGCACAACAAACAGAGGTGCTATTGCTCGATGAACCAACGGCGGCGCTTGATTTAGTGTATGCCGATGATATTTTCCACGAAGGTCGTCGATTATGCGATGAAGGAAAAACTATTTTAATTGTCGTTCATGATTTAGAACTAGCTGCTAAATACTGTACTAAGCTCGTCCTAGTTAGCGATGGTCATATCATCGATGTAGGTACGCCGAGAGAAGTATTGACTGCGGATAACTTACGAGCCGCATTCCATCTATCAGCTGCGGTCTATGACGATCCGTATTTTAAACAACAACGTATCTTTGTGTTCCCTAAGGGAACTACGGATATTGAAGAATATAAACAGACAAATGCTAGCGGCACAATGTCTATCGATCCACACCTGAAATAGATATAGGGCTGCCTATGGATAGGTCCGCACATTTCCTGTTTATCTCTATATATTGCTATTCCTAGTGAGGTCAGGCTTATGTTATATCCATTTACTGCTATTGTTGGTCAAGAGGAAATGAAATTGGCCCTTCTGCTCAATGCTATCAATCCGTCCATTGGGGGTGTGTTGATTGAAGGGGAAAAGGGTACTGCAAAGTCTACGGCAGTACGTGCACTGGCGAGCCTGTTGCCTCCAATGGAAAGTGGTGCTTCGGCCATGACCGTTGTAGAGCTACCAATCAATGCTACTGAAGACCGCGTTGTAGGGTCTATTAACTTAGAAAAGGCATTGCAAGAGGGGGTAAAAGCCTTTGAACCAGGTATTTTACAAGCAGCACATCAAAATATTCTCTATGTAGATGAGGTTAATCTCTTGGATGACCATATTGTAGATATCTTACTAGATGTAGCGGCAATGGGCGTGAATACGGTGGAACGGGAAGGGGTAAGCCATTCTCATCCATCTCGATTCATTCTCGTAGGAACCATGAACCCTGAAGAGGGGGACCTTAGACCACAGCTATTAGACCGTTTTGGTTTATCTGTTATGGTTTGTGGTGAGCAAGATCCAGCACAGCGTATGGATGTTATCAAGCGACGTCTAACCTTTGGGGACAATCCCGCAGAATTCGTGGATACCTATAAGGAATCGGAACGAGCTTTGCATGAGCGCTTGTTAGAGTCTCGTAAGCTATTACCAACTATTATCCCCTCTGATGATATTCTCCTCAAAATCGCTAGTATCAGTATCGGCGTTGGCGTCGATGGACATCGTCCAGATATTACGATGATGCATACGGCTCGTGCTCACGCTGCCTTTCACGGTCGCTCACATATCATAGATGACGATATTAAGGTGGCTGCAAGATTGACGTTAAAACATCGTATGCGAAGATTACCTTTTGAGGAGCAAGGTCACGATGTAGACCGCATCGATACAGTGGTATCTGCGGTACTTGAGGGATAGCTATGGACACATCTGTACAAGAGGCTCTCAAAATAGGCCTCGTAAATGATCAGATTCATAGTGTTGTTATTTCTGGTGGTACTGGTGTTGGTAAAAGCTTTTTAGTTCGTCAGTGCCTCGAGAAATGGCATATTCCCTATCGGCTTATTCCTGTGTATATAGATAGTTCACAACTACAAGAGACTATCGACTTTGAAGCGTCTCTGCAACAAGGTCAGATGGTGATGAACGCAGGTTTATTAGATGATCCGCACACGCGATGTTGGCTCCTAGATGATGGTCAAGTTCTATCCCCAGATGTGCGTCATGCCTTATTAGTGGAGGCAAAACGCCGTCATATCTTGCTGATTATGACGATAAACCATGAGGATAGAACCTTAACTGACGCGGAATGGGAACTCGTCGATGTGCATGTAGCTATGGAACGAGCATCCTTGGAATCAAGGGTAGCGGTATTACAACAAATTCGAGATGAAATTTCTTGCGTAGAGACTGTCTTACCTTTAACAGAAGCGGACGCATCTGACGTTGTAGTCAGCTTAATCGACAATAAGCGGATTTCATCGATTGCTACACCTGATGCGATGATGTCTCTTGCCGTATCCTATGCACTTAAAGCGCATACAGTTGGTCATGGCGCAGAATATGTGTTGTTGCAAGTTATGAAGTCCTTAGCTCTTCTAGAAGGCGGTTCCTATTGTAAGCCTCATCATGCAGAATTAGCGGTGCTATATGTACTGCCACATCGTATGAAAAAGGCTGAAATACCAGAATCACAGCCATCACCAGGTGAAAATTCCAGTAGCACCAGTGAGCAAGATAGCAGTCAAAGTAATGACACCTCTGACTCAATGGATTCCGATGTATCAAATGACTGTGAACAGGATGATAGTAATAGCGATGAGCTACATCCTAATGAATCAAATCCTAACGAATCAAATGCTAATGATGCAGATGATACTGATATAGATTCTGCTGAAGGTGATGATACTAATTCAAGTGAAACTAATGGCAGTAGCAATTCCTCAGAGTCTAAAGACCGACTAGGAGATAATGCTACTAATGATATGGGTGATATATATGACAAGCTATCTTCTTTATGTTTGCCCGATACTGTTGCCCGTATAGCTAACCAATTATTCCAATGGAAACTAGAATCTTCTAAAACAGTAGACCGTCAGTATCGCAAAGGCTCAGGTCGTCGCCTTATGACTAAGACAAAGGATACGAGAGGGCGCATGATTCGAGCTTACCAAGATGAACAGGCTCTAGAGGACTTGGCGCTAGTAGACACGTTGCGAGCGGCGGCGCCGTATCAGCGATTGCGGGCTGCTACTAAAGGGGAACAAGAAAAGCTATCTACTCAGCCCCAACAATTAGAGAAGCAAGGCAGCAAGGGATTATCTATAGTGGTAAAGCCTCAAGATTATCGCCGCAAGGCTCGGGAAAAGCGTGTTGGAGCGTATCAACTATTCGTGGTGGATGCGAGCGGTTCTATGGCGGCGCGTCATCGCATGGAGGCCACTAAAGCAGCTATTCTCAGTCTCTTGCGAGATTCTTATATCCACCGTGATTCGGTAGGGCTCATTGCGTTCCGCAAGGAGTCGGCAGAGGTATTATTGCCGTTCACGCGCAGCGTGGAGCGAGCAGAGCGACTGTTAGCCTCTATGCCTACAGGCGGTAAAACGCCATTAGCTCACGGTTTACGAATGGCCTACACCATGTGCGATAGATTGTTGCGTGCCCATCGGGCGGAACGAATTCAGATTATATGTATCACCGATGGTCGAGCTACGTCGGGTGATTCTGAGGACCCTGTAGCGGAGTCCAAGCAATGGGCTCGTATCCTTGGTACTTTGCCTGTAGATTGTATCGTTATCGACACGGAAACGGTTTTTATCAAACTAGGCCTGGCTAAAGAATTATGTAAATTGATGAATGGCAGTTATTATGCGATGGATACTATTTCGGCAGATCGTATTTTGCGCGTATCGCGGAGGTAAATCATGAGTCGGCTCATGTATATTTCTAACTTAGGAAAACAAATCCAATATATAGAAAAGGCTGTTGCCACTTACCCTGAATTGATACAGGGCGAGGTGGATATTTGCAATATGAAAAAACAGCCTCTATGGGATGCTACTTTTGAAAGTCGCCTGCGTGCTGCCGATGTAGTACTCGTAACCAACATGGGGGTGGGCTTAGACTCGCCGTTTTTGGAACGTCTGGAACGATGGTTGTATGCACATCATCCCAAATACTGGATTGATGTGGTAGAGCCTAAGAAAACAGATATTCTCTATCGCAATATAGATGTGGACCAACGGACTCTTCTTGAAAGCTATCGCCGCACTAGTGGTGTCATGAACTATGTGCGTCTTATTAACGGAGCTTTCAGTACGAAACCGACCTCTGAATGGGAGAAACCTGACCACATTCCGTGGCAAGCCATTATGGGACGCGATGGAAATATCTACGAAACCTATGATGAGTTTATGGATGCCGAAGGCAATCGGGATTGGCCATCCATAGCAGTGTATTTCTACCGTGATGAATGGATTATGGGGGATATTTACTATCAGCAGGCCTTGTTTGAAGAGATTTATAAACATGCTTACAACCCTATTATCTTTTATGGGCAATATGGGTCCAATCCTCGGGTGGGCATTCCGAATATGAAACTGTCCATGAATTACCTGTTTGGTAAGGATGTATTCCCTTTTGATGTGCTCATCAATACTTGTAAATTCTCCTTCCAGTCCTTAGGGGCTCAAACGTTGGAGGAATTAAAGTTACAAGATTGCCCAATCATTCAAGGTTACACTATATATATGGATGAAGAGTCTTGGTCTCAGGACCCGCAAGGGGTTACGCCATTAGATGTGAATTTATCTATATCACAACCTGAGCTAGATGGGGTCATTCAAGGTGGCGTTGTGGCGTGTCAAACCTATGATGAGCGAGGCCATTATATATATTTACCTGTAAAAGAACGGATTGCAGCTGTTGTACAGCGAGCCATTAAATGGTCTAAGTTGCGCCATATTCCTGTAGAAAAGCGAAAGATAGCCATTGTTTTACATAACTATCCGCCTAAGAACTCTAATATTGGTTCTGCCGCAGGCCTTGATACGCCTGAATCGGTGCTACGCTTATTGGCTCAGCTGAAGGAAGAAGGCTACCTTGTCGATACGGTGCCAGACACCAGTGCAGAATTGATGGATATGGTAACGTCCCACATGACCAATGACCGATCCATGCTTACCGATGAGTTGCTAGCTTCGGCTGAAGGTCGCTTGAGCAGTAAGGATTACAAAGCATACTTTGAAACATTGCCAGCAGATACGCAACAAGCTATGGTTACATCTTGGGGGGAGGCCCCAGGAGATGTATTTGTCTACGATGATGAAGTCATCATTCCAGGTTTTTCAAATGGCAATCTGTGGATTACGGTACAACCACCGCGCGGCTTTGGGGAGAATGTATCTGCCATCTATCACGATCCATGTTTGCCACCACCGCATCAATACTTGGCGTTCTACCACTGGGTTCGGACCGTCTTTGAAGCGGATGCAGTCATTCATGTAGGTACTCATGGCTCCTTAGAATGGTTACCAGGCAAGGGCGCAGGCCTCAGTGCTAGTTGCTATCCTGAAATTGGGATTTCCTCGTTACCTAATATTTATCCTTATTGGACGACTATTATTGGTGAGGGTATACAGGCTAAACGGCGCAGCTCCGCTTGCTTAGTAGGGCACCTGTCGCCACCGATGACGACGGCCGGACTCTACGACGAGTTTGAAGAACTAGAAGCCTTACTCGATGAGCATAGCCACTTTGAACAGGAACATCCTGAAAGTGTGTCTGAAATTGGAGAGGTCATTCGAGAAAAAGCCTTAGCCTGTCATCTTATCGATGAAGAACAAGGAACTACGATGGAGCTAGATGCTGTTATTACGGAAGTCCACGAAAAACTAACTGATTTGAAACATATGCAAATGCGCAATGGATTACATATATTGGGGCAAGGACCTGAGGGGACAGATTTAGAAGAATTTATTACTGCTATCATACGAACCCCTCAAGGGGATATTGCATCGGCCTTAGAAATATTAGCTGCAGAGATGGGCTATGATTGGACGCATTTAGAGCAGCACAGTGGTGAACTCTCTGATGAGGGCACTCGTAATAGCGTAATCATTGACCGTATTTGGAATGAATTACGTACCTTTGTATCTAATGTCATGCATAACCCAGATTATGAGATCGTTCATAGTCTGGAGCCTTTGGCTGAGGCCATCCTTCGTGATTACATTCCTAAATTAGGTGAAACCAAGAATGAGCTCATTTCTATATCTAAAGCCTTACAAGGGACTTACGTTGAGCCAGGCCCTGGGGGTGCGCCATCCAGTGGTCAAGTAGATGTACTTCCCACAGGACGTAACTTCTATGGCTTAGATGAGCGTGCCTTACCGACGAAGATAGCGTACCAACTAGGTATAGCCTTGGCAGACCAAGTCATTGCCGATTATATTTTAAATGAACAGCGCTATCCGGAGACGGTTGGCATTATCCTCTGGGCTAGTAGCAATTCTAGAAGTCACGGTCAGTGTTTAGGTGAGTTCCTCTATTTGCTAGGGGTTCGCCCTAAGTGGCAATCCAATGGCCGCATTTCTGGGTTAGAGGTTATCCCGTTAGAGGAATTACAACGACCTCGTATTGATGTGATGGGCCGTATCAGTGGCCTTATTCGGGATATGATGCCCACTGCTATCAGCTGGCTCGACAAGGCGGTTGAACTAGTGGCAGACCTAGATGAATCATTGGAAGATAACTATGTGAAAAAGCATATTCACGACGATGTAGACTGGCTCGTGGAACAAGGTGAAGATCCTTTATTAGCCACTAAGAAGGCACGCCTTCGTATCTTCGGTGACCCGCCTCAAGCGTATGGCACCGGGGTAGGCGCCTTGATAGAAGGTAAAAACTGGGAGTCCTTAAGCGATATTGCGAAAGTATATAGCAAGTGGAGTAGCTTTCACCTGCACAAGGATGTGCCACAAGATATGCGGTTATTCCAACGTCGCCTCACGACTATGGATGTGACCATCAAGAATGAAGACAATCGGGAGACTCATATTTTGAGTGCTGATGATTATTACAGTTATCATGGTGGGCTCATTGCGGCGGTGCGAAATGCAAAAGGCAGCGCCCCTCGCGCGTATGTAGGGGATAGCACAGATCGTAGTCGCGTCGTGATGCGGTCCTTGTCGGATGAGTTTCGCCGCGTTGTGCAAGGGGAAACACAGAACCCAAAATTCATTCAAGCCATGATGAAACATGGATACAAAGGGGCATCGGACATGTCTAATGTAGTGTCTCATAGCTTTGGCTGGGATGCGACGAGCGATATAGTTCCCGATTGGGTCTATGAAGGCTATGCGAACAAGTATGCCTTAGACAAAACGGTACAAGACTGGATGCGCGACGTAAACCCTTGGGCCTTGCAGCGCATTGCAGAAATCTTGTTAGAAGCCGCTCAACGTGGCTATTGGGATGCAGACCCAGAGACGTTACAAGACTTGCAGTCTTTATATCTTTCCATAGAAGGTGTTATAGAAGGGCGTTAGTATGAAACAAAGAATATCGATTATATGTACCATAGTCATGATGGTACTGCTGGTGGTCGGTTGTGGACCTACACAAACGGGGACGACTGGCGCTACACATCAGGTGACAGATGGTACCGGCGTAGCCGTTACGGTGCCTAGCGAGCCTAAGCGCATCGTTCCTATTGCGGCGAGTACAGAGGATATCGTCTTATCCTTAGTTGATCCGAGCCGAGTGGCTGCTGTGGGCACTGTGGTAAACAATGTGCCTGAGGCGTCAGCTAAGGTAGAGAAACATGTGAAAGCAACTGCTGAGTCCATGCTCTCTGTACAGCCTGACTTAGTATTAGTTCCAAACTGGATGTCTCCTGATGCGATTGGGGAAATGCGGAATATGCAAATACCAGTGTATGTGTATAAGACGCCGACTACAGTAGAAGAAGCAAAAGCAGTTATTCATGAAATTGCTGGTCTTTTACATGCCTCTGATGAAACCATGATTGCTAGCATGGATGCAGATTTGAAAACTGTAGAAGACATAGCAAATAAGCATAGCGGGGAGCGTCCTTTGGTGGCGTTTTACACGCAATTTGGTCTTACAGGTGGCAAAGGGTCAACCTTTGATGACATGACGAAATATCTGAAGGTACATAATGCGGCCGCTCAATTAGGCTTAGGGCCTTTTGATAACGGGACGCGAGAGGATTTAATTAAAGCCAATCCAGATATTATTATCATTCCATCCGTGGCCTATACTTCGGATGGCACTACGCCAGCAACGGCAGAACAGCTTTATTCTGATCCTGCGTTGCAAGGTGTTAAGGCCATCGCCAATCGTCGTGTGTTCCTCGTAGACTCCTCGCAGGTCATGAGTTATTCCCAATTCATGACTCGTGCAATGGTTTCTATGGCACAAAATATATATAGCAAGTGATTTAGTGTGTGTGGAGGTTTTTATGAAAGTATCAAGAATGAAACGATTATCTCTGTATGTAGGGTTAGCCCTCGTATTTGGTAGCTCTTTGAGCGTATCTAATGCGTTAGCTGCTAACGCAGGTGACGCTAAAGAAACGCATACCATTGTTGTTACTGCTACACGTAGTGAGCAACAACTTTCAGAAGTGCCAGCTAGTGTAGGCGTAGTAACAGGTGACGATATTCGTGAGCGCCATGCTACGAATATGAACGAAGCCTTGAACATCGTACCAGGCGTAGATATTAATACGTACGGTGGCGGTGTAGGTTATACGAACTCTAACGCATTCCGTATCAATGGTTCTGAACAAGTATTGTACTTGGTAGACGGCATCAATATGGGCGCAGCTGGTGTAAACCCGCCGATGACTATTTTAAAAGATATGTCTGGCATCGATCGCGTTGAAGTACAACGTGGTGCAGGTTCTACCTTGTATGGTTCCGGTGCCATCGGTGGTGTAGTTAACGTAATCACTGCAAAACCTGAGCAAGGTGTACAAACTAAACTCCGCGTTATGGGCGGCAGCAACGATTTAGAGCAATACGCTATTACTAACGAAGGTAGCAAAAACGATTGGTACTGGCGTGTAGGCTTACAAAAAGATATCATCGGCTCCTATAAAGATGGTCATGGCGTGCGCATTCCTCAACACGGTAACAGCCATACTGCATCCTTCATGGTAGGCAATAAAATCAATGATAAGAACGATGTAAAAATATCTTACGACACATATCGTGGTGATGTAATGTACTCTGACCATTTAGGTGCCCTCAATCACATTCGTTATGGTAATGAAGCAAATGACTCCTTGCGTGCGATTTGGAATAATAAAATTAGCAACCGTTGGAGCCATCAATTATACTTGATGAATAATCACTACAAAACAACATACGATGGGTACTTAACAGATGTGAAAACTCGTGGTATCGGCGATCAAGTAACATATAAAGCTAAAGATCATACTGTAGTAGGTGGTTTTGATTGGCGTCAAGATAAAGTGGTTAACATGGGTGGTGTGAAACTGACAAATGCATCCTATTTCATCCAAGACGAATGGAAATTTGCTCCTAAGTGGACTGTAACACCTGGTATCCGCGTTGACCATCATTCCTCCTTCGGTACGCATACATCTCCATCCATCAGCCTAGGCTATGATGTAAATGCAAAAACAAATGTATATGCTGCGTATAAAGAGTACTTCTTGGCACCTACACCATACCAATTATTTGATGGTTTCAATGGCAACCGCAATTTGAAACCGGAAACAGGTCATGAATTTGATTTAGGTGTACACCACAAATTCGGTAAAACATGGAATAGTAATCTTAGCTTCTTCAGCCGTAGTACGAAGGATAAAATCGGTTGGGTTATGACAAACCCTGCAGCTTTCACAGGTCAATATCGCAATTTCGATACTGAAAAAGCTCATGGCATCAACTCAGATGTGCGTAAACAATTGACTAATCACTTGTCCGCTCGTCTTGGCTACACATATACTCACATTGATGCAACACCAACTCGCAAAGCAAACCGTGATGGATATGTACCAAAACATGCTGTTAACGCAGGTCTTGATTACAACGATGCTAAATGGGATGCTCATTTGGATATTCGCGGTATCATCAACCGTCCTGGTACAGCGGATAATGTATTCCCGCGCAAAACTTACTGGTTGGCTGACATCAGCGCAAACTACCGAGTACGCGAAAACGTAACTGTATTTGGTCGTATCAACAATATCTTTGATACTTACTATGCAGAACAATCTAGCGTTCGTTGGGGCAACCCTGGTGACTGGTGGCCAGGTCAAGGTCGCAACTATCGTCTCGGCGTAGAAGTGACAATTTAAAATATAGAGCATTATAATCGCTGTATACATGAAAGAGAAAGAGCCTTTAGTTAGGCTCTTTCATTTTTACTATAATTTTTAGTGGTATATTAGTACAGCACTATGAGAGTTGTTTTCAATAGCCAATAAATTAGGCATATGTACATAAGTATGTGTTATAAAACTATAGATTTTCTATAGTAAAAGCTCTATAATATTATGTATCTATATATATCTATGTAATTGTTTTTTATTTTGCTTTGTGATGTATCAGGTATTTACTTGTATAGTAGGTGTTTTGTTACTTTCACAGTTATCAAAACCTCCTTGTTGAGGAGGTTTATTTTTAGAGGAGTTGGATCGAAATGAAACAACCAGAATTGTCGCCGTATATGATGGCTCGCAAGCCGTCTGGCATTCGCTTAGGACAAATTAAATTCTTGGAACGTAAGAACCCGCCTATCTTGGTGAATGGTTCTATTGGTAATGTAATGCGTCCTATGCATCCCGCCATGCAGCGTAGGTTGTTCAATTTGGGCGGCGTGAATAGCCCGTTCCATAATGGCATTGTGCCATACGTACCAACTACGGGTACTGATGAATGTCGCGAAGCATTCCTTCACATTTTACGCAGCCAAGGTTTTGATACAACTGGCCTTAATGTACTTGTAACAGATGGTGCATCCATGGCGATGGAAATCATCATGCTTGGCGTATGTGGTGGTGCAGGCGAAGAGGAACGCCCTCTTTTGATGTTCAACCCATCTTATACAAACTATGATGCGGTAGGCCTTCGCATTGGCCGTAAAACAGTTACTGTTGAGCGTGAACTTAACGAAGATGGCGAGTTTGAATTACCATCCGTTGAAACTGTAGAGCAACGCATTATCGATACAAAACCGGGCGCATTGCTCATCATTCCTTACGATAACCCAACTGGTCAATTATTCAGTAAGGAAACATTGATTGAATATACTAAACTATGTGTTAAACATAATTTGTGGATTATCTCTGACGAAGCATACCGTGAATTGGCTTATGAAAAAGGGAAAGAAACATCTAGTATCTGGGCTTTAACCGATAAAGATGTGCCTGGTATCGAAGGTCGCCGTATCAGTCTTGAAACGGCAAGTAAGGTTTGGAATGCCTGTGGCCTACGCATTGGTGCCATCATTACCGATAATAAATTGTGCTACGAAAAATCTGTTGCTGAATATACAGCAAACCTTAGTGCTAACACATTGGGCCAATATATCTTTGGCGCGTTGAAGCACGAGTCCTACGCACAATTACACAACTGGTATGAGCAACAACGCGATTACTACCGTCAAATGATCTTTGAACTTCACCAAGGTTTCAAAGAGGTAGAGCCGGACTTTATCGTATCTCGTCCTGAAGCGTCTATCTACTTTGTCATCGACGTACGCAAGGTGGCTAAACCTGGCTTTGATGGTGTAGAGTTTGCCTCTTGGTGTGCCGAACACGGAGCAGTCAGCCTCGATGATGGCCAAGAATACACACTTCTCATGGCACCGCTCAATGGTTTCTACAGCGGTAAAAAAGGCGATGATAACCCAGGTAAGACACAATTGCGCATATCCTTCTGTGAAAATCCAGACTTATTACGCTTGGCGCCTGAATTGTTATCTAAACTATTTAGAGCTTACGAAGCACAACGCTAACAATCAGAAATATAATCATAATATAAAGAGCCCTCCAGTTGGAGGGCTTTATTACTTGAATTGTTAATTAATATAATACTATTAGTAAATTCAATAAAATAATGATAGAATTATGATATAAGGAGGTGTATATATTGATTAATATTAGACCTGTATCAGACTTGCGTAATAAATTTCCGGAAGTTGAAGAAATCGTTATTACCACAAATTCTCCTGTATTTTTAACTAAGAATGGATATGGAACTATGGTGTTAATGAGTATTGAACAATATTCAGCATTAACAGATCCTATTGAGTACGCCTTGGATGAAGCTGATTCTGCAGCAAAAGAAAGCAAAATTCGATACTCTGGTGCCGATGTATTTCGTCGCATAAGGGAGCGGGTTAAAATAAAAAAGAAGCTATAAGACTAGATGTTATAGCTTCTTTTTGTTTTATCCCTAGGTAGGATACGTAGGGAAGGAGAATTATTTTTCTTCTTCATGATGTGGTCCCTTAGTACGCATTTCGGCTGCGAGCTGCTCGCTAGGCATAGAGCTTTCCTCTGTTGTTGGATACGAAGTGTCTTCTAAGATAACCGTTTCTAACAGTTTGTCAACCTGATCAGACTGAATCGATACTTCTTTGCTGTACCATTCGCCAAAATCGCGAATTACCTCTTCATTACGACGGAAGTAGGTATATTGGTCGATTTTACGAGATTCTACAAGTTCCGCATTTTCTAAGATGCTCATAAATGTAGAAATAGACGATTGAGATACACCGCAGCGTTTTTGGATACTCTTAACGCTTACACTGTTAGGAAAATCGATAAGAGTTTTAGTGTGTACTTGTGCACCAAATTCTTTCTCTGGGTGTTTTAGCCACAATATAATATCTAACCGATGCGGATTTGATAATGCTTTCAAGATTCTTAACGGGTCCATAGGGCCTCCTCTTAATTAAAAAATAACGAGTTCCTAACCTTGACCGTGGACTTGCATTATGCGGTCGTATTATACGCGTCTTGCTCCGTATAGGGTTTTTCCTACTTTTATCATACGCTACTTTCACTGTGAAAGCTAGAAAAAACTTATAAATTTCACGAATTGATGAATTTTATTGCACTTAATTAAAAATCTTAGTGTGAAATAGTATGAGCTTATAATGATTATATATACATCCTATAGAGTGTTATATAGCATAATTTCGTAAAATATAGAATATATTTATTTTTTTGCCGATTTTTTTAAAGGTGTTTTACCTATTCGTAGAGAATATATATATACTGTATGAACTTATGTAAGTTAAGCTTTCATTTAAAGGAGCTGAGTATATGGCAATTGATCGTAATGAAACATTTGATGTCATCGTCGTTGGTGCAGGTCCAGCGGGCTCTGCGGCGGCATTGCGCCTCGCAGAACAACGGGCGAAAGTACTACTCATCGAACGTGGCACCGCACCAGGCGCTAAAAATATGATGGGTGGACGTATCTACACACATTCTTTAGAACGTCTTGTACCGGACTTTAGAGAACGTGCACCATTGGAACGTAAAGTGACAAAAGAACGTATTTCTATTGGCACTGGCAATGAAATGACTACTATTGAGTATAGTAATCAAGATGGGAAACCTAATGAGGAATCCTACGTAGTATTGCGCGCTAAATTTGATAAATGGCTCGCAGGTGAGGCAGAGAAAAAAGGTGCTCTCCTAGTATCTAACGTACAAGTTACAGACCTCATCACTGAAGGTGAAGGCAAGAACCGCCGCGTCGTAGGCGTTCGCTGCCACGATGATGAAGTTTATGCTAAACTCGTTATCATCGCTGAAGGTTCCAATACATTGTTATTGGAAAAATCTGGTTTAACAGGTCCTACAGATCCAAGCACAATGGCTGTAGGCGTTAAAGAAGTATATAAACTTAAGAAAGATGATCTTGAAAATCGCCTCATGCTATCTGGTGATGAAGGTATGGCATGGCTCACTTTAGGCGATATGACTGACGGCTTATTGGGCGGTGGCTTTATTTACACTAATAAAGAAAGCCTTTCCGTAGGTATGGTTGTAGGTCTTGAAGATATCGGTAAAGCTAATAAGTCTGTAGACGAAATGCTTTCAGCTTTCACAAGTCATCCAAGAATTGCACCATTGTTGAAAAATGGTCAATTGAAAGAGCATAGTGCGCATCTAGTACCTGAAGGTGGTTATAAAGCAATGCCACAATTGGGCGGCAATGGTTATCTTATCGTTGGCGATGCAGCGCGTATGTGTATGAACCTTGGTTACACGATTCGTGGGATGGATCTCGCTATTGAATCCGGCATGTGTGCAGCTGATGCAGTTAACATAGCATTGCGCGACGAAAATATGGAACGCGTTGCTAGTCTATATGAACGTCAAATCAAAAATTCTTGGTTGCATAAAGACTTGAAATTGTATAAAAACATGCCTGACTTCCTTGCATCCAATCCTCGTATATTCAAGGAATATCCAGCTCTCGTGAATAATGTGATGCGCGATGTATTCACTGTAAACGGTGATGGTGCTGTTCCGATGTTGAAAAAATTAATGGGTCGCGTTCGTGACGTTGGCCTTGTAACCTTGATTCGTGATGCAATGAAAGGGGTGCGTTCCCTATGAAATTAGAAGAGCGCTTGGGCGCCAATAAATATTATGTAGATGAAACGTCTCCTCATATCCTTGTGGATGGCGCTGGCTTCAGCCACGAAGAGAAAATGAAACTCGTAAACGGCTGCCCTGCTGGTCTATATACATTACAAGAAAATGGCGATTTAGCCTTTGACTTCGCTGGTTGTTTAGAGTGCGGTACTTGCCGTGTTCTCTGTGGCGAAACTATCGTAAAAACTTGGAAATATCCGCGTAACGCTAAGGGCGTAGAATTTAGACAGGGGTGAGTGTATGGAGTTATTAGTATGTGTCAAACAGGTTCCAGATACATCTGAGATTAAACTGGATCCGGAAACGAATAATCTCATCCGCACAGGCTTGCCTAGTATTGTAAACCCTGACGATATGCATGCATTAGAGGCAGCTCTTGCGGTAAAAGACGAAAATGAAGGTAGCCGTGTAACAGTATTGGCGATGGGTCCTCCTCAAGCTGAGGATGCTCTTCGCGAATGTTTATCTCTCGGTGCTGATGATGCGGTACTTGTTACAGACCGCGCTTTCGGTGGCGCTGATACATTGGCTACAAGCTATACCATTGCATCTGCTATCCGTCATGTCCAAAAGACAATGAATCGTCAATTTGAAATCATTTTCTGTGGTAAACAGGCTATCGATGGCGATACTGCACAAGTAGGCCCTCAAATTGCAGAAGAACTCGGTATGGCGCAAGCAACGTATGCTTGTAAATTTGCTGTAGATACAGCGGCGCAAAAAGCAACTGTAACACGGGAGCACGAAAATGGTTACGAAATCGTAGAAGTGCCATTGCCAGTATTAGTAACGGCTACAGCTGAGCTTAATGAGCCACGTCAACCAGGTCTCTGGAGCTCTATTTATGCGAAACGTTATGAAATTTCCCATGTTACATTGCGTGATATGCCTAATATTGATGAAAGCCGTATCGGCCTTAACGGGTCCCCTACGCGCGTTCGTAAGGTATACCAACCACCTCTTCGCGGTAAAGTTGAAATGCTTCCAAATGTTGAAGAAGGTTCTAAAAAGGTTCTCGAATTGGCGTACAATATTAAGCCAGAAAAATTTGCTCATCTATTAGTTCCAAGCGATGCACCTGTTGCGGCTGAGGAACCTAATGATGAAGGTGTTGATGTTAAAGATCCTGCGCAACGGGCTGCTACTGTTGAAAGTGTGTCCGCCAGCGATTTTAAAGCGGTAGCTGCCGCTCAAGGTGATGAAGGTTCCAAAGGAGGTGACCGGTAATGGGTGTGACAAATTTTGATGATTATAAAGACGTCTTTGTCGTAGCCGATACCATCGATGATGTGGTGCATCCGGTTACTTATGAATTGATTGGCCAAGCTCGCCGTATCGCTAAGGAATTGGGCCAACTCGTTCAAGTTATGCTACTTGGGGAACATGTTCAATCCGAAGCAGAAGAACTCGTAGCACATGGTGCTGATATTGTTCACGTTTTTGAAAGCCCTCTTTTGAAATACTATACAACTGATGGCTACACAAAAGTATTAACTGACTTCTTCAAAGATCATAAGCCTAATGTAATTTTAATCGGCGCTACTAACAACGGTCGTGACTTGGCACCTCGTATGTCTGGTCGCATGCAAAACGGCGTAGTAGCAGACTGTACAATCTTGACTGTAGATACTACAGAAGGCCTTGTAGAATGGACTCGTCCTGCTTTGGGCGGCAACATCTTGGCGGAAATCATTTCTCCAAACCATCGTCCACAAATGGGCTCCGTACGTCCTAACGTATTCAAGAGACCAGAGCGTATTGCAGATAGCTGGGGTCGTATTCAAGTTGAACAATTCGACCTTAAACCTGAAGACATTCGCATGAAGCGTCTTGACTTCATTCCATTCGGCAAAGATGGTTACAATATCCAAGAAGCAGATATCATCGTAGCTGGTGGTCGCGGCATGGGTTCTAAAGAAAACTTTGATAAACTTTACGAACTTGCTGAAGCTATTGGCGGCGTAGTAGGTGCTACACGTCCACTCGTTGAAAAAGGCTGGATTGAATTGCCGTACCAAGTAGGCCAAACTGGTAAAACTGTAAGTCCTAAACTATACTTGGCATTCGGTATTTCCGGCGCTATCCAACACGTGAGCGGCATCTCCGGTGCTGACACAATCGTGGCTATTAACAACGATCCAAACGCAGAAATCTTCCAACACGCTAACTATGGCATCGTAGGGGACTGCATGGAAGTGTTAAATGATATGTTGGCGCATCTGAAATAAAAGCTAGCGTATTTGAGCTCTACTAATCAAATTAAATAAAACAATAGGGATACCTATCCTCAGCCTTCATGGGTACGCGTAGCGCCCAAGGCGGCTTCGAATAGGTATCCCTATTTATTTTCTAGCGGCGATAGAGCTCAAATATTAGCGTATTAAATACAGATACGCCTACATATCATTTTAGAGAAAGTGGAAGGGACAAAGGTGAGCTAAGTTGTTTTCAGAAAGGGTATCCTCTTTTTATTATCATATCTCTAAATCCATAAGCCACTTTATGTATTCTTTTAAATCCTATCTGCGCCGACATATCATTTAGGGGAAAAGGAGAGAATGCTACGCGTAGCGCCCAAGGCGGCTTCGAATAGGTATCCCTATTTGCTTTCTAGCTGTGGTAGAGCTCAAATATCTTTGCTTTACATATAGACGTGCCAACATATCATTCTAGGGAATAGCAGAAGGCTCCAATGTATACAATATTTCCGTCGTTTATAGGTGGTAGGGTAGAGTTTTTTGATTTTCATAATGGTATAATGAACTTGATAGAATAAAACGGATTGATAATGAGGAGGCTTTTATGGCTCGTAATGTTTTTGTCACTGGTGCAACGTCTGGCATTGGTCTTTGTATTGCTGAGGCTTATGCCAAGCATGGCGATAATGTGTTGATTTCTGGCCGTCGTGCTGAGTTATTGGGCGAGGTACAGGCTCGTTTATCTAAGGAATATGGCGTGCGTGTTGAGACTTTAGTTCTTGATGTGCGTAGTCGTGAGGATGTTGAAAGCAAGGTTCCTGCAGCTATCGAGGCTTTTGGTGGCGTCGATGTGCTCGTTAATAATGCGGGTCTTGCACAAGGGCTTGATCCTTTCCAAGATAGTGCTGTTGATGATGCGGTGACTATGATTGATACTAATGTGAAAGGCCTTTTATATGTAACAAAAGCAGTACTACCTTTTATGATCGATAAAAATGAAGGTCATATTGTAAATATGGGCTCTACTGCAGGCATTTATGCATATCCTAATGGTGCAGTATACTGCGCTACAAAGGCAGCGGTAAAGACATTAAGCGATGGGATTCGTATGGATACCATAGCTACAGATATTAAAGTTACTACCATTCAACCAGGCATCGTAGAAACTCCATTCAGCGAAGTACGCTTCCACGGTGATGCGGAACGAGCTAAATCTGTGTACGCTGGTATTGAGGCTGTTCAACCAGAGGATGTGGCCGATGTTGTACTATATGTAACAAACCAACCTAAACGCTTGCAAATCTCTGATGTAACCATCATGGCGAACCAACAAGCGGCAGGCTTTATGGTACATAAGAAATAATAGGCTGAATACTAAGCTTATTAAAATGATATAGGTAGCATTTATTACTTGAAATCTTATATCATTTAGGATATACTTATTAAGCGTGTTTTAATAAATATAATTTTACAAAATATATTTTGTGGAGTATATTATTATGACCTCACTACTAAAGAAATCTTTTTTGATGGCGTTAGCTTGCATCTGTATAGGTACCTATGGAGTTGTTAAGGGTCAAGGTGCTATGGATGCTCAAACTAAAGTTTCTGGCCCCCTAGAAATGTCTGTTGAAGCAGCTGTTCCTGGCGTTGTTATGCCAAGTCCTGTACATGTGTTCACCACTGTAGAAGCAGCGTCTGAATATATAGGGTTTAGACCTCAGATGCCAAAGCTATTGCCTGTAGGCTTTAATATTCAATCTGTCATCACTTTAGAGAAAGATATATTACAAGTTGTGTATGTCTACGAACCCGGTATAGATCCGTACGTAAATAAGGCCGGTGGTGCTCTTATTTTTTATCGTACATCTACTACATTAAAGGGTGATATCAGCGATGATCGTAAGATTCATAAGGTGATAGAAACTGAACGTGTAGATGGTACAAAGGTTACTTTCAAAGGTGGTAAGAAAATGGTTTATCTTGCATCGTGGATGAAAGATGGACAAAATCACTCTTTAGAATTTCAGCGTCCCGTTACACGAGATATTGCGAAGGCTATTATCCGTAATATTGTTGAGGAAAAATCACATACAAAATAAATGTGTTTTTAATAATTTTTATGTTATGCGAAGGGAGATTATACCCATGGTCAAAAAATTTGTATTACTAGCCGTTGCGTGTGCTTGTGTAGGTTCTTACACTGTTGCTGGTGCACAAGGTACTTTAGATGTAAAACCAGATCCAGCTAAACCTGTAGTTGCAGAACAGGCAGCTCCAATGGTTGGTATGCCAAGCCCAATTCATGAATTTGCTACTATTGATGAAGCTGCTAAATACATGAATATTATGCCTCATCTACCTAAAGTATTACCTGTAGGCTATAATATTGAGTCTGTAAGCACAATCAATAAAGATGTTTTGCAAGTTGTGTATGTTTACCAAGCTGGTGAAGATACAACGCGGAACCAAGCGGCAGGCAAACGTATTGTGTATCGCGTAGGTACTACAAAAGGTGATATCAGTGGTAATCATAAGGATTATCGCGTTACAGCTACAGAAAAGGTAAACGGTACAAAGGTTACTTTCAAAGGTGGCGAAAAAATGGTATACCTTGCTGGTTGGACAAAAGATGGTCAAAACCATGCGATGTACTTTGAACGTCCTGTAAATCGTGACATGGCAAAAGCGATTATTACTAACACTGTAGCACCTACAGCACATACAAAATAATATAACAGTCCAGCCTAGTGGGATAGGCATGCGAGCTGTGGTGAAGCACTCGCATGGACACTGTAAGGGTTATATAAGAAGCGGCTCCTCTCATGAGGGGCCGTTTTTGCTGGTATGCAAAACTTTCATAATGATAACGATTCTAAATACCCGTATGGGTATATCTATATAAGTATTACATTGATAGAATATAAATATAGCTATTTTGTGATAAAGAAGGCAGGTGATGTATTGTATCGATTAATACTGCAGCGTTTGGCGAGTATTGTAGGTATTTTATTGGTAGTTACTATCGGTACATTTGTATTGATAAAATTATCTCCTATCGACCCCGTGTCGATGAAGTTTAATCTTGTAGGGGCTACACCAGATCCAGTTGTAGTTGCACAGATACGAGAGCAGTTAGGACTCAATGATCCTTGGTGGCAGCAATACTTACGTTGGTTAGGTCAAATTGTACAAGGGGACTTTGGTGAGTCTATACTTTATGCAGTGCCTGTGGCCACGTTGTTGAAAGGGGCGCTACCAAATACATTGGGGCTCGTATCTTTAGCGCTTGTCATGGGGGTTGCAGTAACAATACCTCTTGGTATAGTATCTGCAAAATATCAGGATTCTTGGATCGATCATGGTATACGTCTAGTAACGTTCTTGGCCTTAGCTATTCCTGGGTTCTGGGTCGGTTTATTATTACTGTACTTATTTGGTGTTAAATTACAGCTAGTGTCGGTAACGAATACCAATGGCTTTTCTGCCTATGTATTGCCCGCGGTAACCCTTGCTTTATGGATATGTGGCCTCTATATTCGTCGATTGCGCAATGCTATTTTAGAAGTGTCGCGACAGCCCTTTGTACAGGGGGCGCGAGCATTAGGCTTGCCAGAATGGATGGTCTACACCCGTTACATATTCCCTCATGTGGGACTTATGTTGTTGCCTATGATGGGGGTAACTATGGGCGCTATGTTAGGTGGGTCTGCCGTTATTGAAATGGTATTCGCCATAAAAGGCTTTGGTTACATGATGGTGCAAGGCATTATGGCTCGCGATTATGTTTTGATGCAAGGCTACATTATTTGGATTACTATGGTGTTCATCGTGATTAATATTATTATCGATGTTTTGAGCATTTGGCTAAATCCAAAACGAAGAGCCGCTATAAAAGGAGGCTCCTATGAATAGACGAAAGCCTTACACTTTATATGCTATGTTGGTATTAGCAGCTCTATGGATTGCATTTTTCCTATGTGCTCCTTATATAGCACCATTCGATCCGGAGACGACTAGTGTGGCAGACCGCTTACAAGACATAAGCAGTACTCACTTATTAGGTACTGATCAGTTAGGGCGAGATGTTTGGTCTCGCATCCTCTATGGCGGTAAAGCTTCGTTAGGCATTGCTTTCACCATTATCGGTATCAGCGGTGCTATCGGTATCGTTATTGGCGGATTGGCAGGATTCTCTACACCGCGTATCGACCGTTGGTTATCTCGCTTGATTGATTTGGTACTAGGGTTTCCGAACATGGTGATTGCCATTGCTTTCATCGGTATTATGGGACCAAGCATTACGAATGTCATCCTGTCCCTGTGCATTACGAAATGGGCGGAATATGCGCGTATCACGAGAGGCCTCGTACAGATTGAACGCCATGCAGAGTATATTACCTTTGCTCGCATGTCGGGTGCTTCGAACCTACGAATCCTGAGTCGATATATTTTGCCGAATGTATTGCCGCCATTGTTGATTGTTATTATTCAACATCTAGGGGAGACTATCATCTTGGTAGCCAGTTTCTCACTCATCGGCATTGGTGTACAACCGCCAGATCCAGAGTGGGGCGCTATTTTGTTGAGTTCCCGAGATTTCCTACAAACTGCGCCATGGCTGTTAATTTACCCAGGATTCGCAATTTTTATTACTGTTGTTTTATTTAACTATATTGGCGATGCGTTGCGCGATGCTCTCGATGTATCTCGCTAACCGCGCTGTGTATAGATGTTTATGTTGAAAGCCTCTTTCACAGAGGTGATGTTCAAAAAGGAGAAGTTATGAAACGTTGGTTATTAGCGTGTCTAACTATGCTGTGCATGGTAGCTCTCTTGGTTGGTTGCGGTAGCGATACGGCTAAACAAGGCAAACAAGGGAAGCATATGAATGTTGGTTTATATTGGTTTGGTGAAACATTAGACCCAACTCACGAGTGGGATGCGTGGACCTTGACGCGTATCGGCGCTGGTGAAACATTGGCAACAGTAACACCAGATATGAAATTTACTCCACAATTGGCAGATTCTTGGGAAAATGTGGACCCTACAACTTGGAAATTCCACATCCGTGAAAATGTAAAATTCCATAATGGTACGCCTATGACTCCACAAAAGGTTAAAGAGTCTATCGAGTACACAATGAAACAAAGTGCTCGTTCCGCGAAAGCTGTTAAAATCGAGTCCATCACAGTAGATGGTCAAAACTTGATTATTAAAACAACAGAACCTAATGGTTCCTTGTTGTCTAGCTTAACTGAACCAGCGTTCGTTATCATGGACACTGCAGATCTTAAGGATGTAGCATCTAAACCAGTTCTTACAGGTCCTTATAAAATCACTGCTTTCACAAAAGGTGAAACAATCGAACTCGCTGCCTTCGCAGATTACTGGGGTGGCAAACCAGGTCTTGATACTGTAACAGTAAAAGACATCGAAGATAACAACAAACGCGCTATGGCGTTGCAATCTAAAGACGTTGATGTAATCCAAAAAGTGGACTCTGCTAACCGCAGCTTGTTCAAAGATGGCTTCAACATTCAAGACGTTGCAGGCGTTCGTGTGCTCATGTTGAAATTGAACCATACTGAATTATCTCCATTACATGACAAAGCTGTACGTTCCGCTATTGCTCATATTATTAACTACGATTCTATGGCGAAAATCATTGGTAACAGTTCTACACCAGGTGCGGCTCCATTCCCACCATCTGCTAATTTAGGTTTTGATTCTATCGCTAATAAACCGATGACAGATGTAGCTAAAGCTGACCAACTTTTGACTCAAGCTGGCTATGCTAAAAATGCAAACGGCATCTATGCTAAAGATGGTAAAGAATTGGCTCTAACTCTTGCTATTTGGGGGAAAGACACAAGCTTATACGAAGAAATTCAACAAGAATTGAAACAAGCTGGCATTGCAGTAACTCTTAAAAAATTACAAGGCCCTGGCGAAGTAGATACACTTGGTGCAGATAGCTTTGATATGGTAGAACGTGCTGTGGTTACTATGTCTACAAATGACCCGTACTGGTACCTCAGCTTGTTCTACAAAACTGGTGCGAAAGCAAACGTTGGTGCTTACTCCAACCCTCAAGTAGACGCATTAATCGATCAATTGTCCGTAACATTTGACCAAAATGCACGTGCTAACGAAGCTAAACAAGCGCAACAATTGCTAGTTGATGACGTAGCAGATATCTACTTGATGTATCCAAGTGCAACAGTTGTATCTACTACAAAAGTTAAAAATGTACCAGTACATCCTATCGATTACTACTTATTAACAAAGGATTCTACTATTGAATAAATCTGATTGTATCGTATTTGATAAGGTTACAATTTCATATGGTACGGAGCAAGCGGTACGCGATGTATCCTTCTCCGTGCCCAATGGTGAGGTCTTTGCCATCGTTGGTGAAAGTGGATCTGGTAAATCTACCTTGGTCCGTGCCGCCTTTGGCATGTTGAAACAAGCTAGTATTAGCGGCCAAATTTTCCTAAACGGCATCGATGTTTCTTCTTTGAGTGATAGTGATTGGCGACAATTGCGGGGTACCAAGATTTCTATGATCTTTCAAAATCCTAGCGCCTATCTAAATCCAAATCGCACCGTAGAAAATCACTTCAAGGATTTATTCCGTGCTCATGGTGAAAGCTATGAAATAGCTCGCGTCATCGATATGTTGAAGTTAGTTCACCTCACTGATGGCGAGCGTATCTTGCAGTCCTATCCATTCCAATTGAGCGGTGGCATGCAGCAGCGTTTGGCAATAGCTTTGAGCCTCATCTTGAAGCCGAGCATCGTATTTGCCGATGAACCAACTAGTGCTCTGGATATGCTCGTGCAAGCCTCTGTGCTAGACCTTTTAAAAGAGGTAACACAAGCCCTTGGTGCAACAGTTGTTATCGTAACGCATAACATCAAGGCTGCCGGACATATCGCTAACAGCATTGGTGTAATGCATAAAGGCCAGCTCGTTGAAGTGGGGGCGACGGAAGATATTATGAACCATCCAAAAGACGAGTATACGCGCGTATTATTAGATTCCGTAATGAAAGTGGTGTAGTATGATTCAAGTTGAGCATTTATGTAAACAATATACAAACCACCATCATACGGTTCGTGCTGTTGATGATGTATCTTTTTCTGTAGCGGAGAATGAACGGGTAGGTATTGCTGGTGGTAGTGGTTCTGGTAAAAGTACATTGCTTAGGATAATTGCCCTGCTAGAAAAACCTACATCTGGCACCTTGCGACTCTTTGGTGAGGAAATCCATTCCATTCAAAATCATACAGAAATATATCGCTCTATGCAGATGATGTTCCAAAATCCCTTGGCGGTGATTCCGCCTAGAATGAACTTAGAAGCATTTCTCTTAGAGCCGTATATCAACTATGGGCTTATGGATGTGGCGTCAGCAAAGGACGATATCCGTAAATGGATGCAACGAGTAGACTTGCCAGAAAATACGGTGTATAAATACCCTCACGAAGTCAGCGGTGGTCAGCTACAACGTGTCGTATTGGCACGGATCATGTTGATGAACCCCAAGCTAGTACTCTTTGACGAACCTACATCAGCCCTTGATGCGGTGAATCAAAAGCTGGTACTAGATTTATTACAAAAACTCCATTCGGAACAACCCTTCGGCTACGTATTCGTCAGCCATGACATTGGACTATTACAAGCCGTAACAGACCGAATCATCGTTATGAAAGATGGGCAAATCGTAGAAACCATCGAATCAAAACGACTTAAAGAAGCGGTACACCCATATACAAAATCACTTGTGGACGCAAGTTTATAAAGAAATGCCCCTGTTTGGATATGCTATTTTTACTGGAGAACCAGTAAAGGTGGTACATATCAATTAGACAGGGGCTTTTATTTATAAAATATATGATATAACGATAAATTGACATATCGCGAAATTACGATATAATTCAGTCATCAGCTAGATGTATATCGTATAAAATTCCTATAGTATTAGGAGAAAGAGGCTATAATGGCACAACATAACTTAACAGATATAATTACATTCCGTCGTGGCTTAACGATTCCTAACCGCATTGCCTTGGCTCCGATGCAAAGTCAATCTGCATTAGAGGGTGGCTATGCAAGTAATGATACGATCCGTTATTACAATCATCGTTCTAAGGCCGCAGGCCTATTGATTACTGAGTTCCATTATGTTAGTGAAAGTGGTGGCCCAGCGTACATGCCAGGCTATCCATCTCAAATGGGCATTTACTCTGATGTTCATTTAGAGGGAGCAAAGAAAATTGCACAAGCTTTAAAGAAAGACGGTAATAAAGCGGTTATGCAAATCCATCACGGTGGTCGCATGGCGATTGGTCGCTTTATCAATCATCAAGACGTAGTAGCGCCTAGCGATTTACAACGTAAGTTCCCTGTTCGTGCGCTTACTGAAAGTGAAATTGAAGAGATCATCGCTGACTTTGGTCGCGCTACAAAACGAGCTATTGAAGCGGGCTTCGATGGCGTAGAAATCCATGGTGCAAACCACTATTTATTGCAACAATTCTTCTCTGTATTAACAAACCATCGTACAGATAAATGGGGCGGCTCTTTAGAAAATCGCATGCGCTTCCCATTAGCCGTTGTGCGTGAAGTAAAACGCGTTGTAGCAGAAGTGGGCGCACAAAACTTTATCATTGGCTATCGCTTGAGCCCAGAAGAAATCCACGGTACAGATATTGGTTATACTTACAAAGAATCCCTTCAACTCGTAGAGGCTATTGTAAAAGAAGAGTTAGATTACATTCACTTATCCTTGTGGGGTGGCTATGACTCCAAACCAGAAGGTGCTGATCAATCCTTTGGCTCTCTATTCAAAGCTATTCTAGATGATGAAACTAAACTAATCATCGTAGGCAATATCTTCAGTGAAGAAGCAGCTCGTGATGCGGTAGAAAACTACACTGACATCATTGCAGTAGGCCGTGGCACTTTGATAGACCCTGAATTTGGTTATAAAATCATGAACGGTAAAGGCGATACCATCGTTCACGAAGTAACACCGGAACACGTTCCAAACATGCACCTAACACCAGGCCTATTTGAAGCCTTCACACGTACCGACTCCTTAGGTTTGCCACCATTACCAGGTGCAGAAACCATCTATGACCAACATAGAGGCACCTACGATAACCATCCACTAGCAATTCCATACGCGGAACAATAAATATAAAATATCAACTAAATTAGTAGAAATTTTAGTTAAATAATCGAATCACAATACATAAAACTATACACTCATATACGACTTGTGAAAGCAAGTTTGTAAAATAAGAGGCTGTAGCAGAATGCGGTTTTACCTCATTCTGTTACTGCCCTTTTGGTATATATATAAAACTTTCATATAACGTATCCTTTTTCATGGATCCTAATAAACACGTAGGCATTGCTGGATATAGGGGCTCTTTGGTAGAGTCGTAATATCCATTCAAAATTTTAGAGAAATATATCGCTCTATGCAGATGATGTTCCAAAATCCCTTGGCGGAGATTTCACCGAGGATAACCTTAGAGACATTTCTCTTAGAGTTGTATATCAACTATGGTTTTATGAATATAGCGGCTGTGAAGGATGATATCTGCAAATGGATACAAGGGGTAGACTTACCGGAAAATACGATTTATAAATACCCTCACGAAGTCAGCGGTGGTCAACTACAACGTGTCATAATAGCACGGATTATGCTGATGAATCTTAAACTAGTTCTCTTTGACGAACCTACATCAGCCATTGATGCGGTGAGCCAAAAGTTGGTGATAGACCTATTACAACAACTGCATATGGAACAATCTTTAGGCTATGTGTTTGTCAGCCAGGACATCGGATTATTACAAGCCGTAACAGATTGAATCATCGTCATGAACGATGGATAGATTGTAGAGCTTATCGAATCAAAACGACTTAAAGAAGCAGTACATCCATATACACAAGCGCTAGTGTAAGCGAGTGTATAGAAAAAGAGCCCCTATTTGTGTAGTGACCCCAAAAAGTTAGACTTTTTATTCCGAGCAACCAAAACTGGTTGCT
>OGSC01000232.1_pt1 | contig 42600 bp, 37 predicted proteins | sample 1573751 | NCBI WGS metagenome assembly OGSC01 (sample SAMN03295840, study PRJEB24534) | human gut metagenome | isolation source: fecal sample 8 from infant 5 | host: Homo sapiens | place: USA: Pittsburgh, PA | collected 2014-07
AGGGTGTGAGGCCACAGAGGAGCGTAGCGACGCATGGGGCCCACACATCACCTTCTTCCGAACGTAAGATTTACCGAACTGCGAAGCAGAGAAGGGAAATCCACAGTGAGGATTGATAGGAAGCCGCGTCTAATGGTAGGAAGCAAACTACATCTAACCGATACCGCGGTGCGTAGCACCTATGGTATCGAAGCGTATAGCAGCTGAGAAATTTAGGTTTATGTAATAAACTAGTTTTAAATGATATCTTAGTGCGAAGTACCTATGGCATCGTATATAAAAAGAAATTAAGTAAGATCATAAACAGATAAATATATCTTCTATTGTAGTAATTATATAAAACATAAAAGCCCTATAAGCTGCTTAATAACAGCTTACAGGACTCATTTTTATTCATATCAATTTAATACAAAATTAATTTATATACAAAAAAAGAGCCGCCGAAGCGACTCTAGTTTTATTATTCTACACCAACCATTACGCTAGTGGATTTGATAACAGCTACAACTTCTTTGCCAACTGCTAAGCCTAATTCTTTAACGGATTGAACTGTAATATCAGCTGTAAGAATGTTATCGTTACCTACATTAATCTTTACAATTGCGTTTACAGCACCTTCTTGAACTTCAACGATTGTACCTTTTAATTGGTTTCTTGCGCTTAATTTCATGAAATACTCCTTATAAAAAAATATACAATACAAAGCTTTATTATTTTATCATTATACAAAAAAAATAACCATGATATATATCACATCTCGGAAATTTTATGCATGGAGCGGGCGAAGGGAATCGAACCCTCCTCTCAAGCTTGGGAAGCTCGCATTCTACCGATGAACTACGCCCGCATGATGTACATATTGTATCATACTATAATATATACATTCAAGTGGAGCTTCTTTATATACTCTATACCCATAGTGGTTGCTGTATTGTGTTGATATAAGAATTGATGTATAAAATAATGAGAAAGGAGGCATATGTATGTCAAAAATTTATAAAATTCATAAATGGTTATCTATACTTTCTGTGCTATTTTTCTTAATGTTCTGCATTACAGGTCTTGTCCTTATGTTCAGAACTGAATTAAATGCATGGGCTCAAGGAGGGTCACATCATTCCTCGTTATCAATGGCGATGAGCCAACAAGAAATGTCTATTTTTAATTATGCTGATGAAGGAGCCCTATTAGTGAAAGAAAAATATCCGTCTAAGGATATTTTAAATATTTCTCCAGCTATGGGGGCTACACATATTTTACGGTATCGTATTATTGATTCATCTGCTACCGTAGCACCTCCAGCGCGTATGGGGATGGGAGGGGATTATGCATTATATAATCCTGAAACAAAGGGGCTTATTACTACGCATCATGAAACGCCTGCGCATCCTTGGGTTCGAAGTGTGTTACATACGCTTCACCAATTACATACTCGATTAGATCTTGGCAAAACAGGAATTTATATTGTAACGATTTTATCTTTTATATGTAGTTTATCTATTATTTCTGGTATTTTTTTATATGGTCCATTTCGTAAAAGCTTTGCAAAATCTACTGTATTGTCTAACTATATGAAATTAAGTACATTACATCGAGAATTTGCTATGGTTGCCACTGTATGGGGATTCATATTATGCATTACAGGTGTATGGGTAGGTGGATTTTTTATTGCTAATGGTAGCTATAATGCAGATGTACTACACACTGCAAAGCAAGAACTTTCAGTTGGTCAATCTGACATTTTACAACCATCTGAAGCTATCTCTCGAATTATGAAAGCATACCCAGATCGTCAGCTTATATCTATAGATTATCCATCTAAATTTAATAATCATCATTATGCATTTTATTTAGGTGCTGAAAATGATGATGATCCAGCTATGTTCTTGGGCCAACCAGTCTATGCTAATTTATATACTGATTCTACTAAGGATATGTATTCTACAAAAAATATCCCCTGGTATTTTACGGGCATGACTACAATGATTAATCTCCATATTCATAATCATGATACGATGGCTCTTAAAATATTATGGGCCATCTGGGATATTGTTCTTATTGTAGGCATCGTGACTGGTATTATTATGACTATTAAAAAGAAATTTGGCAGAGCTAGTGCTACAGAATCTAAAATATCGGCTGAGATAAAACATGTTTGGCGTACACCAATCTGTTGTGGTACCTTAGTATTACTTGGATTTATTATGCCACTTTGGTCCAATCCAGTTACAAATACTATAGCAGGTATTTGTTTAACTATTCCTCTAGTAGTATTTTTTATTTCTTTAATTAGAGGATTTAATCATTAAGTTATTATATTCTTCATGTATCTAATCAGCGTGCCTCATCATTAGTTTATTGATTAATTTCGAACTAAAATGATATAATAGTATATATCAACTAGGTTTTTTATGTATTAAACCTGTATTTATATTATGATTGAGAAAGTGGTAGTTACTATGAATTATATAAAAGCATTTTTCCAATCAGAGTCTGCAGGTGGGATATCTCTCCTGTCCGCGGCTATTTTAGGTGTGCTCGTTGCTAATTCACCAATGGCTGATCAGTACTTTGCTACTATGCAAATACATCTTGGTCCTATGACCATATTAGAATGGGTAAATGACGCATTAATGGCGTTATTTTTCCTATATGTTGGTATAGAGATTAAGAAGGAAATGATTTCTGGCGAGCTAGATACTAAGCACAAACGAGTACTTCCTGTATTAGCTGCATTTGCAGGTGTTTTTACTCCAGCTATAGTATATTACTTTGCCGCTGGGTATATGCCAGAGTTTAGACATGGTTGGGGGATTCCAACTGCTACAGATATCGCATTTGCTATAGGCGTTATTACAATGCTTGGGAATATGGTATCTCCAGCGATGAAAGCCTTCTTAGCTGCTTTAGCTGTTATTGATGATTTAATTGCTATAGTTGTTATCGCTCTCTTTTATGGAGCCGGCGTCAATTTTATGGATTTAATAGCTGCAGCTGCGGTAACAGGTTTACTGGTATATACTAATAAACAAGGCTATTTACGACCATTACCATATTGTGTACTTGGTCTAGTTCTTTGGTATCTTGTTTTGAAATCTGGTGTTCATGCTACTATTGCTGGTGTTGTACTAGCCATGACGATTCCATTTAAAGGTGAAGTTTTGGATAAAGTAGTATATCCAATGGAGGAATGGGCTCATGCCTTAAAAAATTGGGTAAACTTTTTTATTATTCCACTATTTAGTTTCTTGAATGCTGGTGTATCTTTTGCTGATTTCTCTATGGAAAACTTATTTCATCCAGTGATCATAGGTGTTTCATTAGGTTTAATTTTAGGTAAGCAATTAGGCATATTCTCTGCCGTGTATATTTTGGTTCAATCTAAAGCGATTAAAATGCCAACTAATACGACATGGCCTGAGATTTATGGCACAGCCATTCTATGTGGTATCGGCTTTACTATGAGTCTTTTTGTTGCGACATTGGCTTTCCCACCGGGTATAACTCAAGAAATGGCTAAGGTAGGTATCTTTATAGGTTCTATTGTAGCTGGTTTACTAGGTGCAGTTGTTCTAACTTTAGCTTACCAAATACGCAAGATGCGTGGTAAAATTTAATAAGGTAATCTTTTTGAAAGTATAGAAAGGATTCAAATGGAACGCATATTTGTATTCTTACGTTCTCCAAGTGCAGCTACGTCTGTATTATTAGGAGCAACAGTACTCGCTTTAATTTTAGCGAACTCTCCATCATCTGAACAATACTTCCAGATTGTTAATCACCATATCGGTAATTTAACAATTCTTGAATGGGTTAATGATGCTTTGATGGCCATATTCTTCCTATTTGTGGGACTCGAAGTTAAGCGTGAGTTTGTAGCAGGTGAGCTTAATACGAATGCCAAGCGTGTAATGCCTGGTATTGCTGCTTTGTTCGGTGTTCTTACACCAGCTTTTATTTACTACTTAATCGCAGGTTTTGATCCCGAATATATTCATGGGTGGGCTATACCGACGGCTACAGATATTGCATTCTCTATCGGTATCATCTCTGCATTAGGTTCTCGAGTGCCGAACTCTATGAAGGTATTTTTAACAGCTCTTGCTGTTATTGATGATTTAATAGCTATTATTGTAATTGCCATTTTCTATGCTGCAAGTATACAAACATTTTATTTAGTAGCTGCAGCGGTAGTTGTAGGTGCGTTAATTTACTGTAACAAACAAGGCTATGTAAGACCATTACCATATATCATTTTAGGTTTTATACTTTGGTATTGTGTATTAAAATCTGGTCTACATGCTACTATGGCAGGTGTAATCTTAGCCATGACAATTCCTGAAAAAGGGAGATGTGGACATAAATACGTTCGTCCAATGCAACATTGGGAACATCTACTATCCAACTGGGTTAGCTTCCTAATCGTACCAATCTTTGCCTTCTTTAATGCAGGTGTAGATTTACGTAATGTAACTATTAATGACTTATCGCATCCGGTAGTACTTGGTGTAGCATTAGGTCTTATCCTTGGTAAACAACTTGGTATCTTCGGAGCCGTATTTGCTATGGTAAAATGTGGTCTTGTGCCAATGCCAACAGAAGCAAATTGGAAACATGTATATGGTACTGCTATTGTATGTGGTATCGGTTTCACAATGAGTATCTTCGTATCTATTTTGGCATTTGCTCCAGGACATGCTCAAGAGATGGCTAAAGGTGGCGTAATTTTAGGCTCCTTAATCTCTGCCGTACTTGGCTATGTATTCTTACGAATTGTTGGTGCAAATCGTAAGGAATGCCATATCGGTGTATATCATAACTGCTAAAATTAAATAAATGTATTACATCTCCATTGTAGTCTGAACAGTATTTCAAATTTAGAAGAATAAGTCTAAATGAAAACTTTATCAGTATGCAGTGGAGATTTTTCATTGTTACCCTATATTCTTATGATATATATGTGATACACCTTTGAGATCTTTATTAATAGCTTAATATATATGAATTTTGGATATTGATAGAGAATCTATGGTTTATAAATTATTTAAAACTATATAGTATACTACTTAATGTAAGGTGAGGTGTATATGGTTAAAAAAATAATTATTGCATGTACGCTTGTTTGTATGACTACAATGGTATCTTCTGTATCATTGGCGAAAACGATTGATAAGGGACAACGGGGTCACCATGTAAGTAAGGTCCAAACAATGTTAAAACATCAAGGTTTTTTGCATGATTCTGTAGATGGCATTTATGGTCATAACACAGAACAGGCCGTACGAAAATTTCAAAAGTCAAAGGGACTCGCTGTCGATGGGCGAGTTGGCCCTGCAACAATGAATGCTTTAGAAAAGATGGAGACTCGATATGGTGGTCATGGTACAGCCTTAAGTCATGATGGTGTACCGAATAAATACTCTCGAGTATTAACTATGCAGGCTAGTGCTTATTCTGCTCAAGATCCTGGAAATGGAAATTATACGGCTACAGGTAGTCGCTTGAAGAAGGGAATTGTATCTGTAGATCCAAAATTAATTCCATTAGGTACGAGATTATACATTGAAGGATATGGTTATGCTGTAGCTGACGATGTTGGTGGTGCTATTAAAGGTCATAGAATTGATTTAGCTTATGATTCACGTTCTGAAGCATTGCAGTTTGGTCGTCAAACTGTGAAGGTTTACGTTTTATAATAAAAGCTCTCTAGTTCATATATTATTGTAATAGACTATAAGGTCTAGTTTTACAGTATTATATGAGGTCTAGAGAGTTTTTTATTTTGCCGAATTATAGTGTTTTTATAACCTCGAATATTCGGAAATTATGGTATAATAAATAATAAATATATTTGAGATGACTCATGACTTTTATTGAATGAGTACAATCAATAGTTATATGATGAATGGTAAAGGAAATTCTATGGATAAAGTACGGCGTGTGGAACGAATGGTGGCAATGACAAAATTGTTAGTTGATTCACCGCAAAAATTGATTCCTTTAAATTATTTTTGTGACTTCTTTGGCATGGCTAAATCTACAGTAAGTGAAGATTTAACCTGTGTTAGACAGTCTATGGAACACTTTCAACTAGGCACATTAGAAACAGTGGCTGGTGTGGCAGGCGGGGTACGTTTTATTCCTCATCGGAAGGGTACTCAAGCAAATGATATTCTACGAGATGTGCAAGCTCGTTTAATGGAACCAGATCGTATTATCCCTGGTGGGTTTATTTATATGTCTGATATCTTGTATGACTGGCATGTAATGACACGTCTTGGGGAAATCATAATGACTCGCTTTATGGACCGCAATCCAGATTATATTTTGACGGTTGAAACGAAGGGGATTCCTTTAGCTGTTATGGTGGCTAGAGCGTTTAATAAACCTCTCGTTATTGCTCGTCGTGATAGTAAAGTAACAGAAGGGTCTGCTATTAGTATTAACTATGTAACTGGCTCCTCTGGTCGTATTCAAACTATGACGCTTACTAAACGTGCTATTCCACCGACTGCTAGGGTCTTAATTATCGATGACTTTATGAAAGCTGGAGGCACAGCAAAAGGTCTTAAAGAACTTGTACTTGAAATGAGTGGTATTGTAGTTGGTACGGGTGTTCTTGTAGCAACGGCAGAGCCAAATCCAAAGTTAATAGATGATTATGAATCATTATTTACTTTCTATGGCATCGATGAAAATACAAAGGAAATAAGTATAGAGCCAGTATTTGATGAAGAATAAACGATTAATATTACATCCATTATAGTTAGCTATAATAACTCTATATGGAGTTTTAGTTTGCTGGCTAATATGATGAGATTAATAGTGTAAATGGTCTAGATATATAAGAGATAACAGATAGGAGATTACTATGAATATTGCAAGCCTTATTTTAGCTGCTGGTAAGGGTACACGCATGAAGTCTAAGTTGCCAAAAGTATTGCACAAAGTTGGTGGCAAAGCCATGGTGGAACGCGTTCTGGAAACTGTTCAATCCATCGGTACTAACCGTGATGTTGTTATCGTTGGCTTTGGCGGTGATGCAGTACAAAATTACTTAGGTAATCGCGCTGAATTTGTTCGTCAAGAAGAACAAAATGGTACAGGACATGCCGTAAAAATGGCTCAACCAGTGCTTGGCGATTATGATGGTACAATCTTATTATTGTGTGGTGATACGCCACTCGTTACAAAGGAAAGCTTAGAGGCTCTTTTAGAGGAGCACAAAAACTCTGGTGCAGCTGCTACGATTTTAACAGCACATATGCCTGACCCAACTGGTTATGGTCGCATTATTCGTAATGAAGCAGGTTCCGTAGTTCGCATTGTAGAACAAAAAGATGGTAAACCAGAGGAATTAGCCGTTCAAGAAGTAAATACTGGTATGTACGCCTTTGATAGCAAAAAACTATGGCCTTGCTTAGATCAACTATCTGATGATAATGCGCAAGGTGAATTGTATATCACGGATGTAGTTGGTATTCTTGTAAATGGTGGCGATAAGGTAAGCGCTTATATGACTAAAGACTTTGAAGAGTCTCTAGGTGTAAACTCTCGCTTGCAATTAGCTGAAGCTGAATCTATTTTAAAACATCGTAAAAATATTGAGTTAATGACAGCCGGTGTAACAATTATCGATCCTGCAAATACTTACGTAGCTCCAGAGGTAACAGTAGGGGCCGATACAATCTTACATCCTGGTACAATACTTGAAGGTGATACTGTCATTGGTGAGCGTTGTGAAATTGGTCCACATACTCGTTTAACAAATGTGAAAGTTGGTAATGATACGATTATTCACTTTACCTATGGTCATGACTGTGAAGTAAAAGATGGTGTAGATGTAGGTCCATATGTTCATTTACGTCCGAATACTGTACTAGGCAACAAGGTTCATGTAGGTAACTTCGTAGAGGTTAAAAACTCCAATGTTGGGGAAGGCACTAAGTTCCCACATCTTTCTTATATTGGCGACAGCGATGTAGGCTCTGGAGTTAACATCGGATGTGGTACAATTACTGTAAACTACGATGGTAAAGTTAAACACCGTACCACAATTGGCAATGGTGCTTTTGTAGGTTGTAACAGTAACTTAGTAGCTCCTGTAACTGTTGGTAATTATAGCTATGTTGGTGCAGGCTCTACTATTACTAAAGACGTGCCAGATAAGGCTTTGGCAGTAGGCCGTAGCAAGCAAATTGTGAAAGAAAATTGGGTAACAGAGGATACTTTCAAAAAGAAATAAAAAATTTTCGTATTTTTTAACACAATTAGAGCAAAATAGTATACAATAAAAAGGCAATAGTGTGTATCTGTAATGGATGATTATGGATAAGTAACCAGTATAGGAACAAATGAAAGGGTATCAAAATGGCATTTGAAGACGGCAAAAAACTTAAGATTTTCACAGGTAATGCAAATCCAGCATTGGCAAGAGAAATTTGTGATTATTTAGGTTTGCCTTTAGGTGAAGCATTTGTAGGTCGCTTCAACAATGGCGAAGTACAAATTATGATTGATGAAAGCGTACGTGGCAAAGATGTATTTATCATTCAACCAACTAGCTATCCTGTAAACGATAATTTAATGGAATTAATGGTTATGGCTGATGCGTTGAAACGTGCGTCTGCACGCCATATTACTGCTGTAGTTCCTTATTATGGCTATGCTCGTCAAGATCGCAAAACTCGTGGTCGTGAGCCTATTACAGCTAAATTAGTAGCTAATTTGATGCAAACATCCGGCATTACACGTCTTGTAACAATTGACTTACATGCAGGTCAAATTCAAGGCTTCTTTGATGTGCCTGTAGATCATTTATATGGTGCATCCATCTTGGCTAAATACATTAACGAAAAACATCTTGAAGATGCTATCGTTGTTTCCCCAGACCTTGGTGGCGTAACACGTGCTCGTGACTTGGCTGACCGTATTGGTGCACCAATCGCAATTATCGAGAAAAAACGTCCTGAACCAGGCGTTGCTAAAGTTATGAATCTCATTGGCGACGTAAAAGGTAAAAACTGTATTATCGTAGATGATATCGTAGATACAGCTGGTTCCCTTGTAGAGGGTGCGAAAGCTTTGGAAGAGTTTGGTGCTAAATCTGTAACAGCTGCTGTTACTCATGCAGTATTAACAGATCCTGCTAGCGAACGCATTGCGAACTCTAATATTAAAGAGCTTATCGTTACAAATACAATGCCATTACCAGAAAATTGTAAATTGGAAAATGTTACACAATTGTCTGTTGCTCCATTGTTGGGCGAAGCAATTATGCGTATCTTCCATGAAGTATCTGTAAGTAATTTGTTCGACAAATAATAGGTGATTCTTGAAATTAGTAGTAGGCCTTGGTAATCCAGGTAAGCAATATGAAAAGACAAAACATAATATAGGATTTATGGTTGTCGATGCTATCGCTGATAGTGTTCCTCACACTCCTTGGAGGGAGGAACAACGGGCAGAGGTATGCAGTATTACCGTAGCTGGTGAAAAGGTATTGCTTGTGAAACCACAAACATTTATGAATGTAAGTGGCGAGTCTGTAGGGCCGTTGATGCGGTATTATAAGATTGATCCATCTGATGTGTATTGCATTTATGATGATATGGATTTACCAGTAGGCAAATTGCGCATTCGACCAAATGGTAGCTCTGGTGGTCACAATGGTATTAAGTCTTTAATATCTCACTTGGGAACAGAGAATTTCCCGCGCTTCCGTGTAGGCATAGGTCGTCCGTTACCACAGTGGACTGTCATTGATCACGTGTTGGCTCCGTTTAGTGAAGAGTCGCAAGAGAAGGTACAAAAGGGTATCAAGGATACGGTGAAAGCTGTATTAGGTACCTTAGAAGTGGGTATCGATAAGGGGATGAATCAATTCAATCCTAAACGTCGTCCACATCGATAAATACATGCATAAGGGCATGAGTCTCATAGAGATTCATGCCTTTTTTACGAGGTATATATGAGTAATCAAGAAAGAATGCCTTTTGTAGAGGCTTTAGAATCATATAAAGAACAACATTTTGTGCCCTTTCATACACCAGGTCATAAAATTGGTGTTGAAGCGCCTCAGCGACTAAAAGACTGGATGGGACCTGCTTTGCCATATGATTTAGGTGTTATGTATGCCTTAGATGACTTACATGAACCAGAAGGGGCATTAAAGGAAGCACAAGACTTAACAGCTGAGTTATATGGTGCTGATCACTGTTGGTTTTCCATCAATGGGACCACGGCCTTGATCGAAGCTATGATTATGGGGACTGTAGGTCCCGATGAAACAATCATTATTCCTCGTGAAGCGCATCGCTCTGTTATAAGTGGTTTAGTCTTATCTGGTGCAACGCCTATCTATATGGATTGTCAGTTTGATGAGCGATGGGGCATACCTTTAGGCGTATCTTTAGAAGATGCAATTAGAACAATGGAGGCCCACCCAGAGGCGAAGGCGATTCTCTTAGTCTACCCGAATTATTATGGTGTAGGCGTAGATATTGTAAATATTGTAAAAGAGGCTCATAAACGAGGTTTAATAGTTCTTGTGGATGAAGCACATGGTCCACACTTACCATTTGATGAATCCTTACCTATAGGTGCTATCGAGGCGGGTGCAGATTTAGTAGCACAAAGCACGCATAAATCAGTTGGGTCTTTGACACAAACCTCTTGGTTATTAGGCCAAGGCGAAAGAATTAATAAACGTCGTATTACACAAATGCATCAAATGCTACAAAGTACGAGTCCCAATTATATTTTCCTTGCCTCCTTAGATATGGCGCGTTATCAATTGGCCACAGCAGGTAAGGCCCTAGTAAGTCGTACCGTAGAATTGAGCCTATATTTACGGAATGAATTACATAAGATTTCTGGTGTCACTACCATGGAATATAGGGATATTCAAGATCGAGTGGCTAACTACGATTGTACTAAGGTCCTTATCGATGCAAAAGAATTAGGTCTTACCGGTATTGTATTTGAACAAATGTTGCGAAAACAACGTATTGAGGTAGAACTAGTGCAAGCTCATCATATACTGGTACTTATTACAATTGGCGATACTAAGGCGTCTGTAGATGCTTTAATTAAGGCTGTAAAAACTGTAAGTGATGAAGTATTAAATGGTTCATATACAACTGACCATAGCTTAGAGGGTAATTTTGATGTGCTTAGTAAAGATTCAGCTCTATTACCTGAGCCCGTCGTTCGTGTAACACCTCGCAATGCTATGTATGCTCATCGTGAGCAGGTTCCGTTACGTGAAGCATTACATCGTATTGTTGGGGAGACTATAGCTTATTATCCCCCAGGGATTCCTTGTGTAGCCGTAGGTGAAGAGATTAGCTCCTCTGTGTTACAATATATAGAGAATCGAAAGGCTCTAGGTTACGTGCCGAATGGAGCCGATGATATGACATTAGAAACAATCTGGGTGTTACAGGAGTAATTATGGGGACTTTAATCATATTAGAAGGTGGAGATGGTAGCGGTAAAGCTACGCAAACTAAACTCTTAGTAGAACGCTTAACTAAAGAGGGGCATGCAGTTGAATCTGTAAGCTTTCCAAATTATGATAGCGGCGCTGCTATGCCTATTAAAATGTATTTAGCCGGTGAATTTGGCAAAGATGTGCATGATGTAAATCCTTATGTGGCAAGCTCCATGTACGCCATTGACCGCTTTGCTTCCTTTAGAAATGATTGGGAAGAGTTCTATAAAAATGGGGGCATCATTATTGCAGATCGCTATACGACGTCTAATATGGTGCACCAAATGGTAAAATACGATGATCAGAAGGAACGCACTGCATTTTTAGATTGGCTTGAAGACTTTGAATTTAAAAAGTTTGGATTGCCTACACCTGATGCGGTATGTCTGTTAGATATGCCTCTTGAAGTCAGTGAAGCCCTTATGGCGGAGCGTACTGGCAAAACGGGAGGCAGTACAGGTGATATTCATGAAGGAAATCATCAGTACTTAGTAGCTGTTCACGATGCCTATGAAGAGCTAGTAGAACGCTACCAATGGCACCGTATTCCTTGTGCTAGTAAAGATGAATTTAGTCAGTATACGTTGCGCACCATTGAAGAAATTCATAACGATGTATATCAAGCAGTAGTAAATCTACTGCCTTAGGATAGGGCGGCTCTTTTAAAAGTCGCCTTTTTCTTATATAATATTAATATTGAGCATGTATTGATAGGAGGAGCTATGACATATTTTGATTCTATAATTGGTCAAGATTCGATCAAGGCACACCTATCGGAACTTGTAAGTCGCAATGCATTACCACATAGCCTTTTATTTTATGGTGAAGCAGGTCTTGGCAAGCTAGATATGGCCATAGGTCTTGCGTCTCTATTATTGGGGCGCCAAGTATTTTCTCAACCTAAGGGAGAAACTTATTTAGAGGCTGTTAAAGAAGCACGTCTTGCCAATGGTGAGACCGAAAAACGCATCGAAGCAGAAGGTTTGCCTATCTATATGGATAAGGGCGATGCCTTTTGGATTCGTCCTATGAAGACGACCTTAAAGGTGGAACAGTGGTATTCATTATTGCAAGATCATCTGTCAGTAGCAGGTAATGGTAACCGCGTTGTCATTGTGGAGGACTTTCACACGGCCAATGCAGTCATGGCAAACGCTATGCTAAAAACCATTGAGGAGCCGCCTGAACAGGTGTATTTCATCATAATTACGAACAAGATTAACACCGTATTGCCAACCATTATTTCTAGATGTATGGGCGTTGGCTTTAATAGTGTTGATGTAGATACAATTCGGAAGGCTCTTGTAGCTCGTGGAATCACTGGTGATATGGAGCAGGCTTTGTTAGCAGGTCATGGTAATCCACAGTTAGTGGAGAAATTGGCTACTCAAGGTCGCATTGAAATGCTAGAGTTAGCAGTTAAAGTAATGGATATGCTCGCCTACGAAACGAGATGGTTTTCTATGATTTCGCTAGCTTGTGAAAGCTTACCTCGTGAAAGTCTAACCGAGTTAATGCACTGGCTACGTCTTGTGAGTAGAGATATGATGGCTCTTAAAATGGGGGCCCAAGACGCACAATTACAAGTACCAATGTACAAAACTCAATTATTACGATTATTACCGCGCTGGTCTATGCAAGCACTGTCAGAGGTTATTACCGAAACATTGCAAGCAGAACGGGCTTTGCGCTTACACATAAAAACCGCTCTCGTGGTGGACGGTCTCAGTATCGCCCTTCATGATGCTCGGGAGGAGGATTAAATGCTAACCATAGTTGGCGTACGCTTTAAAAAGGCAGGTAAGATTTATTATTTTCTGCCTGAACAATTAGAATTATCTGTTGGAGATGGGGTTATCGTTGAAACGGCACGTGGCGTTGAATACGGTACGGTTGTGATTGGACCAAAAGAGGTCTTTGAAGATGCTGTTGTAGCCCCTGTTAAGCCTGTTATTAGAAAGGCAACTCCAAAGGATTTGAAACAAATCGAGAAAAATAAAGAGCGCGAAGAAAAAGCCTTTGAAATTTGTCTCGAAAAAATTGGAAAACGTAAGTTACCGATGAAGCTCATCAATGTGGAATACACATTCGACATGAATAAGATAATATTCTTCTTTACTGCGGAGGGTCGTATCGACTTCCGTGAGCTAGTTAAGGATTTAGCAACCGTATTTAGAACTCGCATCGAGTTGCGTCAAGTAGGCGTCCGTGATGAGGCTAAGGTTTTAAATGGTATTGGCGCTTGTGGTCGACCTTTATGTTGCTCTAACTTCTTAGGTGACTTCACACCTGTATCGATTCGAATGGCTAAGGACCAAAATTTGAGTCTGAATCCTACAAAAATTTCAGGTGTTTGTGGACGTTTAATGTGCTGTCTTAACTACGAAGATGATTTATATAAAAAAGGTGGCGACCTATATGTGAAGAAGGAACGCCCTCAAGCCCCTCAAGATGTGGCGCCTCCAGGTATTGGTAAGGAGGTCGTGACCGATGAAGGTATTGGTAAGGTCTTAAAGGTAAATCACCATAAACATACGGTGAAGGTACAGCTAGAAGCTGGCCGTACTATTGATTTGAAATGGTCCGAGGTGGCATTGCCTGATGAATGATCAAGAACGACTTGATGATTTAATTATAGATGGCTTACAGATTTATCAACGTTCTGATATGTTTCGCTTTTCCTTTGATGCTATAGCACTCGTTCACTTTTGCCGTTTTAATAGTCGTCATACTTATGTTGATTTTGGAACGGGAACGGGTGTTATGCCGCTTATAGGCACATCATTAGGAGCGGGCCATATAACGGGCATTGATATTAATAAGACTATCATTGATTTAGCTCAACGTAGTGTGGAACACAATCATAAACAAGATAAGGTAACGATGTTATGTGGCGATTATCGCTATATGTCTTACCTAGATGTACAAGATAAGCCCTTTGATGGCGTTATTGTAAATCCCCCTTTTTATGATTGTGAAAGCGGTGCAAAGCCTACATCTGAAGAACGAGCCCTAGCACTTCATGATGGACATACAACATTAGAAGAGGTTTTGAAAGCTGTACAATTCTTTATTAAGTGTAAAGGTCGCTTGTGGATGATTTATAGTGCTAGTCGCTTACAATATGTGCTACATGAATTAGAAGTAGCCAACTTTCAAGCTAAGCGAATTCGATTTATTCACGGTATGATAGATAAACCAGCGAAACTTGTACTCATAGAAGCTATCTATCAAGGTCAGGCTGGCCTTGCGTTAGAGCCGCCACTTATCGTTTACGAGAATCCTAATGTGTACACGAAGGAGGTGTCCTCTTGGTATGAACGATAACGAATGGGGCACCTTATACTTAGTGCCTACACCAATAGGTAATTTAGAAGATATGACGTATCGGGCAGTTCGTATCTTAGGTGAAGTCGATGCTATCGCCGCAGAGGATACGCGTCATACGGGTATATTATTAAAGCACTTTGACATTAAGAAGCCTTTGATTTCTTATCATGAACATAATAAGGAAGAAAAGGGTGCTTATATTATTGAGCTTTTATTAGAGGGGCAGTCTATTGCTTGTGTTAGTGATGCGGGTATGCCAGCTATATCTGATCCAGGGGCTGACCTAGTAACAAAAGCGATTGAAGAAGGCATAATGGTAGTGCCATTACCCGGTGCAAATGCGGCGTTAACAGCGCTAATTGCATCCGGATTAGATACGAAATCCTTTACCTTTGCAGGATTTTTACCTAAACGGGGTAAACATCGGATTGAAGAATTACAACGACTTTCACAGGCGACGGGAACATTGATGTTTTACGAAGCCCCCCATCGATTGCAGGAGGTCTTACAAGATATGTATGAAGCCTTTGGCAATCGTTCTATTACGGTGGCAAGGGAGTTGACTAAGAAGTTTGAAACCTTTGTGCGCACCGATTTGGAACGTCTTGTAAATGATTTAGAACAGCTCACCTATAAAGGGGAATTCGTCCTCATCGTAGGTGGTGCTGATACAGTGAAATCTGACATTAGTGAAGTGTCAGATGAACCAGTATCGTATGTAGATGCTGTACAAGCCCTTGTAGAAACAGGGGTGCCTAAAAAAGAAGCAATTCGCCAGGTGGCAAAGCGTTTTAACGTTTCCCGCCGGGATGTATATAATATTGTAGAACGTTAAACCTTCCCATTCGAAGGTTAGAAGGAGACTCATCATGGGAGACACAAAAAAAACGTATTATATTACGACACCTATTTATTATCCAAGTGCTAAGTTGCACATTGGACATACGTATTGTACATCTGTAGCCGATACGATTGCTCGTTTCAAACGTTTAGCAGGTTATGATGTACGTTTCTTGACTGGTTCTGATGAACATGGTCAAAAGATTCAACGTGCTGCAGCAGCAGAAGGTATTACACCTCTTGAATACACTACGAATATCGTAAATGGCTTCAAAGCATTGTGGGAGAAGATGCATATCTCTAACGATGACTTCATTCGTACTACTGATGAACGCCATGAAAAGGTAGTGCAAGAGCTCTTTACAAAAGCTTATGAAAAAGGCGATATTTACAAGGCTGAATATGAAGGTTGGTATTGCACACCGGACGAAACATTTTGGACAGAGCAGAAGCTAGGGCCTAATCATACTTGTCCGGATTGTGGTCGCCCTGTAGAGCGCGTTAAAGAGGAAAGTTATTTCTTCAAACTCGGTAAATATACTGATCAATGGTTGAAATTTATCGAAGAAAACCCTGATTTTATTCAACCTGAATCTCGTCGTAACGAGATGATTCAATTCGTAAAACAAGGTCTTGAAGACTTGGCTGTTTCTCGTACATCCTTTGATTGGGGTATCAAAGTGCCATTCGATCCTAAACATGTTGTGTATGTTTGGTTCGATGCATTAGTAAACTATATTAGTGCACTATCTCCATTTGATGGGGATGGCGAATTATACAAAAAATACTGGCCAGCAGATCTCCATTTAGTAGGTAAGGAAATTGTACGTTTCCATACAATTATTTGGCCTATGATGCTCATGAGCCTTGAGTTGCCATTGCCTAAAAAGGTATTTGGTCACGGCTGGATGATCGTTGACGGTACAAAGATGAGTAAATCTTTGGGGAATGTTATTGACCCAATTCCATTGATCGATACCTATGGTGCAGATTCTTTGCGTTATTATTTATTAAGTGAAATCACGCTTGGCAATGATGGTAACTTCACATTGCCTAATTTCGTTACAAAAATCAATGCTGACTTATCTAATGACTTAGGTAACTTATTGAACCGCACTATTGCTATGATTGAAAAATATCATGGCGGTGTGATTACAAAATGCGATGATATGGACGATTTAGATCGCGACGTATCTGCATTAGCAGTTCAAACTGTAAAAGACTTTGAAGCATCTATGGAAAATATGGAGCTTAATAAAGCTATTAAGTCCGTATGGGCATTTATTGGTCGCATGAATAAATACATCGATGAAACAATGCCTTGGGTATTGGCTAAATCTGAAGACGCTAACGATAAAGCTCGTCTTCAATCTACTATGTATCATTTAGCGGAAGCATTGCGCATCATTGCTATCTTAGTAAGCCCTGTTATCCCTGTAGGGGCTCCGAAAATCTGGGATCAATTAGGTCTTGTAGGTTTTGGTGAGGCTACATTAGAAGACGCTAAAACTTGGGGTGCATTGCCAACAGGTACAAAAGTTGTGAAAGGTGAACCTATTTACCCACGTTTTGAAATCCCTGAAATGGTAGAAGCTACTCCAACAGAAGCTAAAGAGGCTGTAGATACATCTAATATTCCACCATTAAAAGAAAATATTACGTACGATGACTTTGAGAAACTCGATCTTCGAGTAGCAAAAGTGGTTAGCTGTGAAAAAGTGCCTAAATCCAAAAAGTTATTGAAATTTGTATTGGATATCGGCATTGAAGAACGCACAGTACTAAGTGGTATTTCTCAATATTACGAGCCAGAAGCTATGGTTGGTAAAAAGGTAATTTATTTGTCTAACTTGGCTCCTAAGAAGATGATGGGTATTGAGTCTTATGGCATGATTTTGTCCGCATCTGACTGGGAAGAACATTTAGAGGTAACAAATATCGAATCTTTACCAGCAGGAAGTGTGGTTAAATAATGAAACTCTTTGATACACATGCTCATGTGAATGACGGCCGTTTTGATAATGACCGTGATGAGATGTTACAAGCTTGTTTTGATGCTGGCGTAGAATACATTATGATTCCAGGGGTAGATAGAGGTACTGTTGAATCAGGACTAGCTTTAGCAAAACAGTATGATCGTTTATATGCTGCTGTAGGCACACATCCTCATGAGTCTAAAGATTTTACAGAAGAAGATTACGAGTTCTATAAGGAGCAAGCACTCAATAACGATAAGGTTCGCGCTATCGGTGAAATCGGATTAGATTATTATTATGATTTTTCTGACCGTGAAACACAGAAACGCGTATTCATTCGTCAATTAGAACTCGCTCGTGAAGTAGAGTTGCCAATCATCATTCATGACCGCGATGCACATGGCGATATTATGAATATCTTACGCAATGAAGGGAAGGATAATTGGGGCATTTTCCACTGTTACTCCGGTAGCTGGGAAATGGCTAAGGAAGCTATTAAATTAGGCTTCTATATTTCCTTTGCCGGCCCTGTAGTATTCCCTAAGTCTACTAATCTTAAGGAAGTAGCTCGCCAAGTATCCTTAGATAGAATACTTATTGAAACAGATTCACCATATTTGACGCCACCTCCATTTAGAGGACGTCGCAACGATCCTAGCAAAACTCAATTTGTGGCAGAGGAAATTGCACGTTTAAAAGGTATCGATGTAGATGAGTTCTGTGAAATTACTTTCAATAATGGTAAACGAGTGTTTGGCATCGAGTAGCTATAGACTAGTAGACAATATTTCTAACGCACTACATATAAGCTAAATTCTCACGGTCGTAGCTTTGGAATAGAGATTAAAACTATATAGAAATATAAATTATAAAACGCGATTCTCCCTTTGCGGTGAGAATCGCGTTTTTCTATGGTATACTAAAGTATATTCATACTGAACACGTAGTAGGATGAGGGTAGTAGGATGAAACGTATTGCATTTATAGATTTAGGTTCTAACTCTGTTCGATTTGTCATTTATGAGATTTCAAAAACAGGTAGCTATAGACTGATATATCAAGAAAAAAATAGTGTGCGCCTCAGTGAAAATATGTGGGGCACACAGAAATTAACAAATGAGGCAATGGAACGTTCCTTGCGTTCTTTGAAAGCCTTTGTTCATATGGCGGAAGCTATGGATGTTGATACGATTAAAGCTGTTGCTACGGCTGCCGTACGCCTTGCTAAAAATGGCGATATATTTATAAAGACTGTAAAAGAACAAACAGGTCTAGATTTAGAATGCATTGCAGGTGAAGAAGAGGCTCGATTAGGCTTTCTTGGTGTCATCAATACCATTGGACTCAAAGACTTTATCATCTTTGACTTAGGTGGGGCAAGTACGGAGGTAACCCTAGTACGAGATCGTCATATTGCAGAGGTTATAAGTTTGCCAATTGGTGCACTTACCTTGACAGGCACGTATCAAAAGGGGGAGGAGTATACCCCTAAAGAGCTTGAAAAAATGACCAAAGCAGTGAGGAACGTAATTAAAGAACATACTTGGCTTCGCAATGTAAAATTACCACTCCTTGGCATTGGTGGTACAGCACGTAATATAGCTAAAATGGATCAACGAAAGTTATCGTATCCTATTACAAAACTCCATAACTATGAAATACCATATCATCGATTCCACGAAATTTTCGAAGACGTAAAAGGTAAATCTTTAGAGGAGCGTAAAAAGATAAGTGGCTTGTCTTCAGAGCGTGCAGATATCATTATCGCAGGCCTTACCATCGTGGAAGAATTATTTAACTACGTAAATACTAAAACTCTCGTTGTTGGTGGTTGTGGTTTACGTGAAGGTTTATTCTATGACTACTATGGAACACATTATTTAGGTGGAAATCCTATTATCGATGATATATTAGTTCATTCTGCTGAAAATGTACTGTTAGGCATGACTAAACATGAGCTAGTACACGCCAAATATATTACTGGTTTAGCTACAACCTTATTTGATGAATTAGAGACCCTTCATAAAGCAGATAACAACGCAAGAAGATGCTTAATTACGGCTGGCCTACTTCATGATATTGGTAAACGGGTTAATTACTATAGCCACGCACGTCATGGTTGTTACATGCTCGTAAATAGTAATTTATATGGCATTTCTCACGTAGAACAAGCTTTTAGTGCTTTCTTAGTTATGAACTCCCATGGATTGACACCTAAAGAGTTTAAAAACTTCTTATATGGTAAATTATTAGATCAAGATCAACGCTCATTAGGTCAAAAATTATCTATTATCTTAGCCTTGGCTGAGGCTCTCGATGAAAGTCATGAACAATTTATTCGACGATTAGAGGTAGCTATTAAATATACTAGTGTGGCCTTAAAGGTAAACTATTTAGAAGGTCGGGATGTGAGCGTTACGAAAGCGGCTGTTGAAAAATTAGCAAAATCCTTCAAAAAAGAATTCAAAAAAGAGTTAGAAATAGAGTGGACGGAAGCTCGTAAGGAGGCATAATGGCATTACCAAAAGCATTACGATATGCAGTATTACATGTGGGCTCCAGTAGTATGAGCATTACTATTGTAGAATATAGGGGCATCGATGATGTACGTATTATCGATCATGCGGCACGAGAAGTAACCTTTGGAGAGGAATTATTTCAAACGTCTCGCTTAAGCTTTAAAACGATAGAAGAAATTTGTCATATTTTAAAAGGTTACAAGCAATTAATGGCCGATTATGGTGTAACTCGTTCTAGACTATATGGGACAACTGTAATTCGTGAGGCCGCTAATCGCCGTAGTATTCTAGATCAAATCTATATCCAAACCGGTATGCGTGTTGATGTTATCGACATGCCAAAAGAGGTATATTACAAATATGCCTTGCTATACTATAAGATGACGAATCAGTATCGCTTGACGGATCCTACCAAGGCGACGTTGTTCCTTGATATTACATCTGGTGGCGTGGGATTAACAGTATGGCGTGGTGAAAGTTTATTATTCCAACGCAATATGCATAGTGGTTCCTTGCGCGTTATGGAATCCTTTAATCGTAACCAACGTTCTTCTACGTCGTTTCCTATGGCAATTACTGAATATTTGCATCGCATGATTGGCCCATTACGTGAGGAACTTCAAACTTTCAATATTAATAGTGTCATTTTATCTGGTGATGAAGCTCAGTATATGGCTCGTCTCATGGGGGATGAAAGTAATAAGGACGATATTATTACTATTGAACCTGAACGATTTAAAGGCCTCATTAACTCCTTTGATGGTGTAACAGCTACCAAGCTGATGAACCGGTATAAATTGCCAGAGTATAAGGCTAATATTCTGATGCCTACCATGATTTTATTTAATGAAATCATTACGGCTATAGAACCAAAATCTTTGATTTTTAGTAGCTTCTCCTTCTCCCAAGGTGTAAGCTGGTTCTATGGTGTAGAGGCTGAAAACAATCCGTTTATGTACCAGCTACGTGAGCAAAACGCTCAATTAGCTCGCGCTGTTGCAGAGAGATATCATACCGATAGCATTCACGATGCTGAGGTAGAACGATTTAGTTCATTATTCTGTAAAACTTTACGGCACAAAGGTTTGCCAGAGCGGTGGGGCTATTTATGTCGTATAGCCGCTATCCTTTGCTCTGTAGGTAAATTTGTAAATTTGCGGAATCATGGGGAGCATGCCTATCATATCGTGATGGGTACAGATATTTTTGGACTTTCAGAAGAAGAAAAACAAGTAGTGGCCAATGTTGTATATTATCACTACAAAGGCACACCATCTGATGACGATGCTTACTTTAATGCACTAACCGAATTGCAAAAGATTCAAGTGACAAAGTTAGTAGCTGTCATTCGCGTAGCTTGTGCCCTTGATGCGGGCAGTAATCAAAAGATTTCAGATGTTACCTTAGAGGAGCGGGATAATGTATTATATGTATTCTGCCGGACTAATGAAGATATCTCGTTAGAATGGTGGACATTTATAGGTGACTCTGAATATTTTACAGAAGTCTTTGGTATGGAAATTAAGTTAGTAAGAGGAGGTGACCGCCATGTTCAGTAATGCAAAATACTATTTTAACCGTGAACTATCTTGGTTAAAGTTTAATCAGCGTGTACTATTAGAATCGATAGATAGCAATACGCCTTTATTAGAACGGTTACGCTTTATTGCTATCGCTAGCTCAAATTTAGACGAGTTTTTTATGATTCGAGTGGCTGGTCTACGACATCAAGTGGTAAATGGTATCATTAAATATGATGCTGCGCATATGGATGCAAAGGCACAATTAAAGGCCATTGATGAGTCTGTACAACGACTCGTTTCTATGCAAAGTACATATTTAAACAATGTGCTCACTGAACTTGAAAACTACGGTTTCTTCTTTACTCAACCGGATCTACTCGATGTAAAATCAAAAGCTTGGTTACGTCATTACTTTGAGGAACATATCTATCCTGTTGTAACGCCACTAGCCGTTGACTCTGGACATCCATTTCCGTTTTTAACAAATCATACTATCAATGCTATTGTGCGTATCTTTCAAATACTACCGGATGGAAGAAAGGATTATAAGATTGCTATCTTGCCTATTCCATCTGTACTAGATCGTATTATTGAAATCCCAAGTAGAAGTAATAAAGAACATCGGTTTGTTTACTTAGAGGACGTTATTACCTACTATGCTAACCAATTCTTCCAAGGTTACGGCATTGAAGATTATATGGTATTCCGTATCACTCGTGATGCGGACTTAGAAATCGATGAAGAAGAGGCAACGGATTTACTATCGGAGGTAGAGGAATCCTTGCGTCGTCGCCGTCGTGGTGATGCGGTGCGCTTAGAAGTATGTGGGGATGTGAAAGACCACTTGCTTGACTTTGTTCTTACAAGTGTTGAGCTTGAACAAAAGGATGTATATCGTATTGATGGTCACTTGGACTGTCGTATGTACTTTGATTTTTGCAACTATCCTGGATTAGATGAACTGCGGTACGAGCCTTTTGACTCCAAGATTCCTAGTGAATTAGTAGATCATGAAGGTGAAAGTTTGTTCTCCATAATTGGTAAACAAGATCTTTTTGTTCATCATCCTTTTGAATCTTTTACTGTAGTTGAACAGTTTATTGCTCAAGCTGCAGTTGATCCTGATGTGCTTGCCATCAAACAAACCTTGTATCGTGTAAGTGGTGACTCTCCGATTATTGCATCCTTGATTAAGGCTGCAGATAATGGAAAACAAGTAACCGTTCTTATGGAGGTTAAGGCTCGTTTTGATGAAGAAAATAACATTCAAATGGCCCGGCGCCTTGAAAAAGCCGGCTGTCATGTAATTTATGGGTTGAAAGGTCTTAAAACACACTCTAAAATCACTATGGTAGTACGTAGAGAAAATGATGGCATAAGGCGTTATGTTCATCTTGCTACAGGTAACTATAATGGCAAAACTGCTCGTGTCTATACGGACTGTGGTATATTTACGTGTAATGATGAATATGGTGACGATGCATCTCGCTTCTTCAATTTGATTTCTGGCTATTCTGATCCGCCAATTTGGAATAAATTTATCGTAGCACCCTTAAATTTACGGGAAAAAATTATAGAACTGATTGATCGTGAAATTGAATTGGCTAAAAAAGGGGAGGATGCTTATATCATCGCTAAGATGAACTCCTTACTTGATAAAAACGTTATTGCCAAGCTATATGAAGCATCTACTGCAGGTGTTCGTATTGAGCTCATCGTTCGCGGTATTTGTACACTTCGTCCTGGTATTGCCGGTGTAAGTGATAATATTACGGTTCGCTCCATAGTAGGTCGTTTCTTAGAACATCATCGTTTATTTTATTTCCGTAATGGTGGTAATGAAAGTCTGTATTTATCTAGCGCAGACTGGATGCCTCGTAATTTAAATGAACGTGTAGAGCTCATGGTTCCTATTGAAGATAAGCGTCATAAAGAACGTGTGAAGGGCATATTGGATCTTTATTTGGAAGATACCTTAAAAGCTCATATTATGAGAGCTGATGGTTCCTATCGCAAGATTAATGATCGAGAGTATCCAATTTCTGCTCAAGAAGAGCTTATGAAAGCAGCTATTGAGAATGAACGTAAGGAGTCGATGACCGTCATCGAACGTCTACAACCAATGCTGAAGATGAATAAGTGATGAATTTTGACTTATAGATAGTATTATGAATTTTAATACAACTATGTAATACGAAAAAAGCCTGTTTATACAGGCTTTTTTCTATGTATATCTATTTGAAAATGAGATAAAAATGAAGTTTTAGAAAATGTTGAAAATCTTGGTAACAATTTAAAAACACATAAAAATACAATTTTGGTAATAAAAAAACTGTGTATACTATATATGGTATGAGTGTCGTATATATGTACACAATTCGGAATATATTGTATTGTACTTAAAAATATCGATATGTTCGTATACAGTGGACTTTTTGTGTAAAACCCTAAAAAATATAATATGAAAAATCAGTAATTATGTATGTTTGAGTCTTATTGTTAACCTAATGCGTTTGACAGGTTATATCTATCTGTAGTAGAATAATACCATTACAGGAGGGATTACAACATGAGAATTCATAAGACACACAAACGATATATTTCGTCTGTTGTTGCCGGATTGATTGTAACAGCTGTAACTATGACAGGTTTTTCTTATAATGATAAAACCGTTACCGTTATGGTAGATGGTGCAGCACACACTGTTAGAACGCATTTAAATTCTAACGAAGGCATCGTACGCGACGCTGGGGTTAAATTAAATCCAAATGATAAAGTTATTTCCAGCTCTACATCAGTTCAAAATGGTACAACACTAACTGTTGTTCGCGCTATTCCAGTTTATGTAACTGTGAATGGTAGAACAAGAGCTGTTTTCACTACAGAAACAACGGCTCAAGGCGTTGCTAATGAGCTCGGCTTTAAAACACCTAACTATGTAGTTGTAGGTGATGCAAATGGTTCTGTATTAAGTGGTACACATATTACAATTGCTCAAGTAACAAGTCGTTCTTTATCTACAGTAGATCAAGAAGTTGCTATTGAGGTTATCCGTCAAAAAGATGATACAATGGCTAAAGGCGAAGAAGAGGTTGTTCAAGTTGGTCAACCTGGGTTAGAACGAGTACAACGTGAAACATTATATAGCAATGGTACCGTTATTAAAACAAATGACGTATCTAAAGTAACACAACGCGCAATGGTTCCTACCATTATTAAAGAAGGTACCCGTGAAGTGACTACTTCTCGTAATGTAGCGGGTCGTGCATCTCGGGCTATCGTAATGGAAGCATCTGCTTACCTAGCAGGCGATGGAGATGGTTTGGGTATTACGGCTACAGGTGTTCCTGCAGTTCGTGGTATTGCTGCTGTTGACCCTGATGTTATTCCATTAGGTACACGCTTGTTTATTCCAGGCTACGGTGAAGCTATTGCAGCTGATACAGGTGGTGCTATTATAGGCAATAAAATTGACCTTGTAATGGACTCCTACGGCGAGGCTATGGAGTTTGGGCGTCAAGACGTAACAGTGTACGTTTTAGACTAAATTATGTTAAAAATACTAAAAAAGACGACTTACATTGGTAAGTCGTCTTTTGCTATTTAATCTTCAATATACGGTAAAAGATATTCGTATTTTGTGCCTTTTAACTCTTCTTTAGGAATAAAGGTTAAGGCAGATCCATTGATGCAGTAGCGAAGGGATCCATTAGGTCCATCTTCGAATACATGGCCTAAGTGAGAATTACCGATGCGGCTGCGCACTTCAATACGATTCATACCATGAGAGTCGTCTTGATAGTATTTAATAACATCCTTAGCGATTGGCTTTGTAAAGCTTGGCCAACCACAATGAGAATTAAATTTATGTGATGATACGAAGAGGGGCTCTCCAGTAGTAATATCTACGTAGAGACCTGCTTTAAATTCATCTGTTAATTCATGACTAAAAGGAGCATCTGTAGCAGAATTTTGGGTAACCTCATACTCTTGTGGTGATAGTGCATCTAAAGATTCTTTAGATGGTTTATTATACGCATTATCATCGATAAGTGGCTCATCGGATAGGCCTAATGGAATATGACAATAACCATTAGGGTTTTTATCTAAGTAATCTTGATGATACTCCTCCGCAGAGTAGTAGTTCTCTAAAGGTAATACCTCGATAGCAAAGGGTTTGCTTTCAAAGGCTTGCGCACGGGCTAAGGTGCTTTCAATAATAGATTTATTTGCTGTATCCGTATAGTAAATACCAGTACGGTACTGAATACCTACGTCACCGCCTTGTTTATTAACACTAAATGGATCGATAGCACGTAGGAAATATTGAATCAAATGATTCAAGGAAAGAATGTCTGCATCGTAGGTCACCTTGAGGGCTTCAACGTGGCCACTATTGTGACATACATCTTCATAGCTTGGATTTTCAGTAGAGCCATTGGCATAGCCTACTTCAGTCGAAAGGACGCCTTCGATTTTTTTGATATATCCTTGCAGGCCCCAGAAACAACCGCCTCCTAAATATATAGTATGTTCATTCATTTAATCACCCCATACTTCTTGAGCTATTTCTTTAACTAATGCTAGTTTAGCCCATTGTTCCTCTTCGGTCAATTGGTTACCAATCTCACAAGAAGCAAAGCCGCATTGAGGAGATAAGCAAAGTCTTTCGAGAGGAATATATTGTGTAGCCTCTTGAATGCGTTTTTTAATAACTTCTTTGTCTTCTAATTCTGGACGTTTAGATGTAATTAGACCTAATACGACCTTCTTGTTAGGAGATACTTCGCGCAATGGCTCAAAGCCACCGGAACGATCATCGTCAAATTCTAGGTAATAAGCATCTACATTTTCTTTGGCAAATAGAATAGGGGCAATTGGTTCATAACCGCCGCTAGCAGCCCAAGTAGAGTTGTAATTACCACGACATACATGGGTAGTGAAGGCTAAATCTTGAGGGCGACCTTCTAGGGCCAAATTGTTTAAGCGCAAATATTTAGCTGTTTCGCCTTCAATGGTTACACTTTTATCTTTTTGACGACCTGTCCAGTAAGCGTGGTCACAGCACATACCCCAAGTACAATCATCAAACTGGATATTGCGGCAACCAGCGTCATACAAATCTTTGATAACTTGACGATACGCAGCGGCAATGTCTTGAATGAGTTCTTCTAAATCAGGGTAGAAGGAGCGTGTCGTAATGCCGTTATCCTCACGGAATAATTCCGCTAAGAATTGAGATGGGGCTGGGATTGTTTGACGTGCCGTAGTATTTTCGTCTTCAAATTGTTTTACAAATTTGAAATGTTCAACGAATGGGTGGTTTGTCCCCGTAATTTTGCCAGTAAGGGCGAGAGAACCTGGCGCTGTTTCTTGACCGACGAATTTGTAACCGTGTTCCAGTTCAATTTCTTTTACGCCGTTAAATCCCCACATGAAATCTAGATGCCAATAGGCACGACGAAACTCGCCATCTGTAATAACTGGTAGGCCAGCAGCCTTTTGTTTTTGAATGAGGTCTGTAATAAGACGATCTTCAACGGCTGTTAATTCTTCTCTAGAAATATTTCCATTATTGAAAGCTTCGCGAGCTTCTTTTAATTCTTCAGGACGTAGGAAAGAACCTACAATATCAAAGTGGAATGGTGCTAATTGTTTGGACATAATAGTAATCCTCCTTATATAAACGGTAAAACCGATAATTTCGATAGGTTTATTATAACGAAGTATGAGTATATGTAAAAATATCTATATTTTAGAGTTGTATATAACCTAAAGCTATATAGGCGTATAAATTTGTTTATTAAGTTATATCAAAGTATAAAAAAGCACTCTCCTAAAATGAGCTGCATCTCAAAATTGTGTCCAATTTTGGGGCAGTTCATAAAAGAGAGTGCTTTCAATATACTATTTAATACAATTATTTAATTCGCCTAAAATTATTAAAATGTACAACTCTATTATTACTATAATTTTCTAATTATTTTTTATCGTCTGGCAGTTGAATATGTCTGCCATAGTTGCCAACGTATTGCTCTAAGGCTTGAATATATTCTTGGCCTAAACGACTGCGTTGCATTTTGTTGTTAGTAATATAGCCAATGTGCATCAAGCCTTCTTCTGCAAGCGGCACAGAGATGATATTTTCACCATTAACCTCTTTGTCGATTACACCACTTGATACAGTGTACCCATCAAGTCCAAGTAATAGACTAAATAAAGATGCTCTATCGCGAACGCGGATGTGTTTTGGACGTACAACGGTACTGAAAATTTCTTCAGAGAAATAGAAGGAGTTATGATCCCCTTGTTCAAAGGAGATATATGGATATTCTTCTAATTCATCCATAGAAACTACATCTTTATTGGCTAACGGATGTGTTTTACCGATAAAGATATGAGGGTGAGCCGTAAATAATTCTGTAAAAGTTAATTCGTTGGTATGAATTAATTTTTCCAATACAGGACGATTGAAATCATTATAATAGAGCAAACCGATTTCACTCTTCATATGGGCTACGTCGTCGATGATTTCATAGGTTTGTGTTTCGCGCAAGGATACATCGTATTGATCGATACCTGCACCTTTTAAAAGCTCTACAAAGGCATTAACTGCAAAGGAGTAATGTTGAGTAGAAACGGAAAATTGTTTTTTCCCGCCGCTTTGGCTCTTGTATTGCTCCTCTAAAAGGGCCGCTTGCTCAAGGACTTGGCGTGCATAGCCGAGGAAACGTTCTCCTTCTTTAGAAACAGTAATACCTTTATTGGTACGATCGAAAATGGTAATGCCCATTTCCTTCTCTAATTCTTTAATGGCCTTTGTAAGGCTAGGTTGAGATACAAATAATCTCTTGGCAGCTTCACTAATACTACCTATATTGGCAATTGTTGTGACATACTTTAATTGTTGTAAGGTCATAATAGGCCTCCTTTTATATATTACACTACTTATACTACTCGATTATAAGTATTTAAGCAATGTTATATATGTGTTACAATGTACTAATAGAATAAAGGAGGAACTATGCTTAAACAAGTCATCGTCGTAGAAGGAAAATCTGATATCCAACGTATTGCCCAAGCTGTAGAGGCTGACTGCATAGCAACTGAAGGTTTTACCCTTAGAAAAGGCGTTATTGATATGATTCGCGTTGCTTATGAAAAGCGTGGCATCATCATATTAACTGATCCAGATACGGCAGGGGAGCGAATTCGTCGCGTATTGACGAAAAAATTCCCTAATGCACAACATGCCTTTGTCCCTCGTGACGAAGCTTTTGCAAATGATGATATTGGCATAGAACAAGCATCTCCTGAATCCATTAGAAAGGCTTTATCTACATTACATGTAGAGTCTTTAGAATCATCCAATGAATTTTCCATGGTGGATTTAGTGCGGTATGGACTTTCAGGTATGCCAGATAGTGCAGCTCGTCGAGGTGTTATCGGTGCAAAATTAGGGATTGGATACGGAAATGGTAAGCAGTTTTTATATCGGTTAAATCATTACGGTATAACGCGAGATGCTTATGAAGAGGCAGTAAATAGTTTGAAATAGGAGTTAAGATGTTAGAATCAGTAATTGCAAGCCCTGAGGTAGTACATTATATATGTAAACGCTTCGACATTAAAATGAGCAAAAAACTAGGGCAAAACTTTCTTATTAAACGAGGCATCGTTGATGAAATCGTTCATGCTGCGGAGTTGACGCCTGGTGAACCTGTATTAGAGGTTGGTCCTGGTATTGGTACCTTAACACAAGGTTTAGCACAAAGAGGTGCAGATGTAACGGCTATTGAGCTTGATCGTCGTCTATTAGAAGTATTAGATACAACATTAGCATCTTATGACAATGTACGCATCGTTCATGGTGATGTATTGAAACTAGATGTACCGACCATCATGAACCATAAACCATTTAAGGTGGTTGCTAATTTGCCGTACTATATTACAACGCCAATCATTATGTCGCTATTGGAAAGTAAATTACCAATTGAGCGCCTCGTTGTAATGGTACAAAAGGAAGTTGCTTTGCGCATGGTGGCAAAGCCTGGTACAAAGGACTATGGTGCTTTATCAGTGGCTGTTCAATATTATACAGAGCCAGATATTGTTCTTGATGTACCGCCTAAATCCTTCTTACCAGCTCCTGCGGTAACAAGTTCTGTCATTCGCTGCGTATTGCGTGACAAACCACCAGTAGATGTCATTGATGAGAAACTATTCTTCCGCGTTGTGAAAGCTGGTTTTGCGCAACGTCGTAAAACATTTTCTAATACAATGAAAACAACGGGGTTATCAAAAGATAGAATCGAAGAGCTATTAGCAAAAGCAAATATCGACGGTCAACGGAGAGGAGAGACCTTTACTCTTCAAGAATTTGCCGACGTAGCTAATGCATGGGCCTCTTTAATTAAATAGTATAATGCCAAAAGAGCTGATTAGATTGAGTGTATATCAATCTAATCAGCTCTTTTTATGGTAATAAGTTTTTTCATAAAAAAAGGACCCGAATGGGTCCTTTTTATTAGTACAAGAAGCCTGCCATTGTTGTAATGAGGAAGGCGTTTGCAAAGTCAATTAAGAATGCACCTACCAAAGAAACTACGAGCCATGCACGAGGGGATGGACCGTGTTTGCCTGCCAAGGATAACATGTTAACCAACGCATTTGGTGTAGCACCTAGACCGAAGCCGATGGCACCAGCGCCAAGCATAACAGCATCGTAGTTGCGACCAAAGATAAAGTAGATAAGGTATGCAAATACACAGATAAGTGCACTTTGTGCTATTAAAATTGTAATCAATGGTAATGCAAGATCGATTAATTGAACTAGTTTCAAGCTGTTGATAGCCATTGTTACGAATAAGGACAATGCTACGTTAGATACTGCGTCAAGTGCAGAATCGTTGATTTTGTAAGCTTTAGTAAAGTCACCTACGTTACGGATTACAGCTGCACAAATCATTGCGCCGATGTATGCAGGTAGTGGAGTAAGAACGGATAAACCAGCACTTACGATAGTACCGATACCAAGTGCAAGACCAATCCACATACAAATTGTTAAAAGATCTTGAGAGTTGAATTGTTTGCCTCCGATTTCAACGTGAGCTTCGCTCATATCGATACCGTCATCTTCAAATAATTCAGGATTTTGGTAAGGTGTTTTTACTTTGTGCATTTTAATAATGCGTTCACCTACAGGAGCACCTAAGACTGTACCAGCAACCATACCGAATGTTGCGGCTGCAACTGCAGCAGATGCTGTACCAGGGATGCCAAGTAATTGTTCGTAATACGGACCGAAGGCACCAGCCGTACCAAGACCGCCGATCATGGATACGGAACCTGCCATGATGCCGATGATTGGTTCAATGCCCAACGCTTTAGCAATCATAATGCCTGCAGTATTTTGTACTACAATCCACACTGCGCAAGCTAGGAAGAAGAAGATAATAAAAACGCCGCCTTTTTTGAGGACTTTCAAGGAAGCCATCAAACCGATAGTAGTAAAGAAAGCGAGCATTAAGAATGTTTGTAGAGAGCCTTCAAATGTAATGTTTAAAATCTTGTAATAAGAAAGAATAGCAGTTAAAAATGCAAATGGAAGGGCCCCTACAGCAGGTGCAGGCATACACATTCTTTGTAAGAATTGTGAATGTTTGTTAATCCAAGTACCTATGAACAAGGTAATAACAGCGAGACCTACGGTTTGGATCATGGACAGTTTTAATGTCCATACATTGTTGACTAAGGCTAAGTCAATTAGTGGCATAAAATCACTCCTTTAAAAAAATAAACCTATATTTTATGGTATCATGAATGGTTGAAAAATACTATAGAATATACACTGTATAAAAATCTTATATATTTTCTTTACAACACTCACAACAACATTAAAACCTATACTTATATGTATATAATATGTATATAACTATTTATAATTATATACATAGCATACATGATATGTCAAAAAGTAATATCATAAATTACTTACCTACATAATCATATTATATGTATTCGACTTAAATCTGTGATTTTCCTCCTACATATAAAAAAATAAACTGGAATATATTTCTTAAATTCATAATTCTATGAAATATATTCCAGTTTTAAATTTTAAAAGTATTATATAGTCTTATTTTGCCTAGTTTCTTGAATTCATATGGGGCAAATTTAACCCGTATATACATATAAGGGTATAACTAAAATGTATATTCTAATACATAAAATAATTAGAAGTTATAGCGGTTATAGCTGTTATAGATTGTATTAGCATTGTAGAAAATATATGTATTATAGTTAGTTTAAGCGTTATAGCTCATGATGTAGTTTAGGCGTAGTTAAGAAGGTAACATCTGGATTACGCTCTTGTACCCAACCCATTTGCCATTCGTTGGAAATAAGAACTACCGTGCGATCGCGATTATCTTTTACGATCATCGCATTATCAACACCTTTCAAGGATGCAATATCTACTTCCCCGTCAATCCAGCGAGCTACACTGTATGGCAATGTATGATTTAGTAAATCTACACCATATTCGTTTTTGAGGCGATATTCTAATACTTCAAATTGAAGCATACCAACGGCGCCAACTACGAAGGAGTCAAGCGCGCCTGGTTGTTCAAAGATTTGAACCGCACCTTCTTGAGCCAATTGAGTCATACCCTTTTGGAATTGTTTACGCTTCATCGTATCTTTTGGAGATACGCGAGCAAAGAATTCCGGTGGGAATACAGGGAAGTCACCGAAGGTTACTTTGTGCTTTTGTGTGCATAGTGTGTCGCCTACGCCCATTGTACCAGCATCAAAAACACCGATAATATCGCCAGGATATGCATCCTCTACGATAGTGCGTTCTGTAGCTAAGAATTGTTGAGGTTGAGATAGGCGAATCGTTTTATTGGATTGTCGATGTAATACGGACATGCCTTTTTCGAATTTGCCAGAGCAGATACGCATGAATACGATGCGATCATGGTGGTTAGGGTCCATATTAGCTTGGATTTTAAATACTAAGGCGGAGAAGTCTTCACTAGTAGGTTGTACTATTTCTTCTACAGCTTGACGTGGAGCAGGGGATGGCGCCAATTCTAAGAATTTTTCTAAGAATGGTTTTACCCCAAAGTTTGTCATAGCTGAGCCAAAGAACATTGGTGTCAATTCTCCGGCACGAACCTTATCAAAGTCAAATGGATCGCCTGCAACGTCAAGCAATTCAATATCATCAAGCAAAGCTTGATATACATCATCGCCTAATAACTCTTTCATGCGAGGATCAGTTAAAGCACCTTTTTCAGAGGCTAGTTTTTCTTGACCATGTGTTTCATCTTTTGCAAAGAGCTCGATAGTTTCATGTTCTCTATCGTATACACCTTTGTACTCGCCATTGATACCAATAGGCCAGTTCATAGGGCATGTACGAATGCCAAGAACATTTTCGATTTCTTCCATCAAGTCAAATGGACTACGACCGAAATGGTCAATTTTGTTTACAAACGTAAAGATAGGAATGCCGCGCTCTTTAGATACGGCAAATAGTTTTTTCGTCTGTGCTTCGACGCCTTTTGCTACGTCAATAAGCATGACAGCGCTATCAGCAGCCATCAATGTACGGTATGTATCTTCGGAGAAGTCCTGGTGACCAGGCGTGTCGAGGATGTTTACGCGACAACCGTCATAGTCAAATTGCAACACGGAACTCGTTACGGAAATACCACGTTGTTTTTCAATTTCCATCCAGTCAGATACAGCGTGTTTTGCAGTTTTACGAGACTTTACAGAACCCGCCAAGTGGATGGCACCACCGTATAGTAGTAATTTTTCTGTTAATGTTGTTTTACCCGCATCCGGGTGAGATATGATAGCAAACGTACGACGACGTTGTACTTCTTCTAAAAATGTCATGGTTCACCTCTATTAGTATGTTTGTATAAGTAGATATATATTACCGTTCTACTTTTACAGTCTATATCGTAAAAATTATACATGATTTTTCTAGTTATGACCACTAAATTGTAGTATAATGAGATTTCATAGAACGGCTTGGGGATTAGCCGTTATCTTCATGTTAAGGAGGGGGACCATGCGGTTATTTATTGCGGAAAAGCCATCCATGGCTCGCGAAATTAGTAAATGCTTGCCAGAAAATAAAAATATCCAAAAGCGGAATGGCTATTTTATCCAAGGTGATGATGTAGTGACTTGGGTGGTTGGTCACGTATTACATCAAGCAGAACCAGGCGATTACGACGATAAATATATTCGTTGGCGCCCTCAAGATTTGCCGATTGTGCCAGATGAGTGGAAACTACTCGTTACAGATAGCAGTCGCCAACAGTTTGAGACGGTAAAAGACCTGATTGGTAAAGCGGATATTATCGTAAATGCAGGTGACCCGGACAGGGAAGGGCAACTTTTAGTTGATGAAGTACTATACTATGTCGGTAATACAAAACCAGTACAGCGAATTCTACTAAATGCGCTCGATGAAAAATCTATTCGTTCTGCTCTTAATGATTTACGAGATAATAAGGACTTTCATAATTTATATCAATCGGCTTTGGCAAGAGCTCGTGCAGATTGGCTCATCGGTATGAATTTATCTCGAGCATATACTTTAGCCGAACGCTATAAGGGCAATAAGGTGACATTGCCTATAGGGCGAGTTAAGACACCTACTTTGGCGCTCGTTGTACGTAGAGAACGAGAGTTAGCTGCATTTAAGCCAGTAGACTATTTTACTGTGAAAGTTTTGTATAATCATCCTAATGGTGTATTCTGGGCTACATGGCAACCTACAGATGAGCAGAAAGGCTTAGATCCTGATGGTCGTCTCATCAATAAGGCTATAGCTGATGCATTAGTTGAACAGTTGAAAGATGGTCCAGATGGTATTATTAAGGCTGTTACTAAATCTAAGAAGAAAGATGCACAGCGATTACCATTATCCTTGTCATCCTTACAGGTATTGGCAGGTAAAGCATTTTCCTATGATCCGCAAACTGTACTTGATACGGCACAGAAATTATACGAAAAGAAATTGACCACCTATCCTCGTTCAGATTGTGAATATTTACCGCCGAATCAATATGGTGACCGCAATGCGATTCTCAACAATTTACAGAATGCAGGTGACGAGCGGTTAGCACAGTGGGCTAGTGATGCTGACCGCGCTATTAAGAGCCGCGCTTGGAATGAAAAGAAAATTACGGCCCATCATGCTATTATTCCCACTACGGTTGCTTGTAATATAAATAGCTTATCTCGTGAGGAACGAAATATTTACTTCCTCATCAGCCAAGCTTATATTGCTCAGTTTTATGGAGAGCATGTTTATGAGCAAACTAAAATTGTAGTAGAGCAGTGTAAAGAAGAGTTTGTTGCTAATGGTCGTGTTGTTATAGACGAAGGATGGAAGTTGCTTTATAAACGACAAAAGTCCAAATCGGTGACAGATAATGATGAACCAGACTTAACCGATGAACGTGGTGCAGAAACAGACACTAAAAAAGAGGCTATTGAAGAAACAGATCATTTGCCGGCTGTTAAGAAGAAGGATTCTGTGCTTTACACGGATTCCTCTGTAGAGGCGAAGCAAACTAAGCCACCATCTCGCTTTACTCCATCTACGTTGTTACAAGCCATGAAGGAAATTCACAAGTTTGTAAAAAATGAAGATTTGAAAAAGCAATTAAAGGCGGTGTCTGGTATTGGTACAGAGGCGACTCGTGCTAATATTATTGATGAACTCATCAGTCGTGGATTTATGAAAACTTCGGGGAAAAAGCAAGTTCTATCACCAACAGAAACGGGCTATCTTTTAGTAGATGCCTTGCCTGATGAATTGTTATATCCTGATGAAACTGCTGTTTGGGAAGAACGATTGGCTCTCATGAGTGAAGGTGAGGATACATTGGATTCCTTCTTATCTGATCAAGTTAAGTTTTTACAGTTATTGATTGATAAGCTTGGCTTTGATAAACAGGTAAACTCTGGTCAAATGATGCCCAATGTAGTTCGCACTATAACAAATCAAAATCGGAAGCGCCCAATGGATAATACTGATGTAGATTTAACTTCTTTGCCCATCTGCCCTAAGTGTAATAAAGGCCGAATGCAACAGCGTAATGGCAAATTTGGTGCCTTTTTAGGCTGTACTAATTATCCTGCTTGTAAACATACACAACCAGTTGAGAGTGATGTTTCAAATGGTGAAAGTAATATCACTGTAGCTGAAGAAGATAAACAATATAAATGTCCACGATGTAAAGAAGGATATTTTGTTAAGCAAGAGGCGAGGGGGCGAATTAACTGGATTTGTAGTAATCGATCTCAATGTAAGACACAATGCTCCGATGTGAATGGAGTGCCAAGCATTTATGCTAATAAATAGGTACTAGGTTTTTATTTTTATTAGGTACTAGTTTTATTAATATTTAACTTGTAATTGGTAGTATTAATAAATATAAATAGATAGAATAATAAAATATTTTTGTCTAAAATTTAAGTAGCCGAAAATCTAAACCACTAATATGCTATATATAGCTGATTAGTGGTTTTTTATTTGGGCGAAAAGTGAATGTTAAATGAATTATTAATAATAGTAAAATACTCTAAACGTGAATATACAATGAATAAAAATATTAAAATATTAGCTATATTGTAGATTTGGCTATTTTTTATATGCTATACTTATAAAAAATTAAGATATTCTCTCTATATGATCAGAATATGCTCTTATAGATTCAAGTTTTGAAATACAAATCGTGATCATAGCTATGTAGTGTTTGTAATATTGAATCTGGATTGTTAATTAATGTGAGGGGAAACATAATGGGCGTAAATATTGGAGTAGGTAATTCAAATAAGACTATTTTTATTGGAGTAGATAAAAATATAAAGTCTCAAAAAGACACAATACAAGGTATTGATGGGTTGAAAGGGTTAGCAATTATTGGTGTTACTTTATTCCATATGTTTCCTAACTCTGTCATAGGTGGTTTTTTAGGTGTATCATTATTTTTTCTATTATCGGGGTATTTATTAGCTTTTACAACAGCTAGTCAATATAAAAAAGGTACATATAGTATAAAGAATTATATGGTTCGTAGGATTAAACGTATTCTTTTACCATTAATTATTATGATTATGATTGTTCTAGGGACTTTATATGCATTAGTTCCTGAGGCACTTGCGGGTGTGCGTTCTGAAGTGATTTCTATCCTTTTAGGATATAACAATTGGTGGCAAATATCCCAAAATGCAGATTATTTCACACGACTTGCTAATACATCACCATTTACTCATATGTGGTTTATGGGAATTGAATTACAGTATATTTTGGTGTGGCCCATTATATTTTGGTTGTATCGTAGTATAAGTCGTTGGTCATCAAATTTTATAGCACTAGGTGTATTGCTAGTTATTTCTCTAGGATTAGGTGCTATTATGCCTCTTATGTACCAACCAGGTAGTGATGTGTCACGAGTTTATTTTGGCACTGATACTCGAGTTTGGGCATTGTTACTGGGGGCTGTTTTGGGATTACATTATGTAGATGTCAATAAATCTGCAGGCATTTCTAAACTAAAAAACACTATAGGATCAATATTTTTAATTACTAGTACCCTTATAGTATTAGTTGGGTATGTAAAAATAAATGGACAAGACCCGCTTACCTATATTGTTTGGATGCCAGCCTTTACAATTTTATTTGCAGGAATGGTATTAATTACAGAAAATAAAAAGATTTTTGCTGGAAAGGTCTTTAATTTACCTTTAATTAAATGGTTCGGTCATCATAGTTATGGATTATTTCTTTGGCAGTATCCAGTTATCTATATTTTCCAAAAATTAGAATTTTTGAAGTTTTTTGAGAATGAAATAGGATATTATGCAGCCATGATATCGGTTATTCTTTTATTAACAGTATGGATTGATAATGTTAGTAAGTGGTTTAACTCATTGATTTCATGGTCAGATTTTTTCAAAGCTGTTCAATCTTATTATGTAAAGGTTGTAACCCCGGTAGCTTCTTTAGTTATTTTAGCTGGTGGTATTGCCTTTTGTATGGCACCAGCCGATAAGCAACGTGATGTGAGTGATTTACAGGCACGTTTAGAAGCAAATGCTCTCTCTCAAGCTAGTGCAAATGATAAGAATAAAGATGTGAATTTATCAGAAATAAAAGATCCTCAAGGAATGGTTAATATTGTAGCAGTAGGTGATTCTGTCATGCTTGGTGCTGCACCAGCTTTACGAAATGATTTTGCAGGTATTTACATTGATGCTAAAGTTTCTCGCTATGTTGGCGCTGGTTTGGATATTTTTAGGGGAATTAATAATGAAGGTCGATTAGGGGATGTTGTTATAGTTGGCCTAGGAACTAATGGTCCGATTACAGGCTATTATGAATCAGAAACTAAAGCCTTGATTGATTATTTAGGGAATAGAAAGATTTATTGGATCAATAATTATGCACCTGGTATTAGTTGGATAGATGAAAATAATGCGTATTTAGAAAAATTAGCAAAAGAACATCCTAATATTATTATTATTGACTGGGCAAGTATAGCTGCTAAGCACAGAGATTGGCTTGGTGACGATGGTATTCATCCAAATGATATAGGGATTAAAGAATATTCTAAGTTCGTTCATGAGAAAATTAAATCAGATATGTTATCTAAATCATCTAATGATAGTAATCGCATTAATCACAAACGCGTTACTGCTAGTGCTGATATATAAATAGGAGGAAGTATAGTGGAAGTTAATCAATACTTTTATAGCTTGGCAAAAATATCATCTCAGAAAGCAGCAGAAAATGGTGTTCATGTAGATCCAAAGTTTATTTATACTCAATGGTATATAGAAACAGAGGGCTTTACATCCCAATTACAAGCTAGTCATCATAATTTGGGTGGTGTTATGGATACAGATGGGAGCTGGAGACATTTTAATGATTTCATAGATTTTGCTAATTATTTTGGGAATTATTTAACTTACTATAGGGAAGATGGGATGACTAATGCTAATTCCTTATATAGCTACGTGGCTGCATTACATCATGGGGGATATTTTACAGCTGACTTTGATACATATTATAGTGCAGTATTACAAGTTTTTAATACAATCAATTTTTAGCAAAATTCTTGGGGAAAGTATTATTTAATAATTATGAATCTAAAGTCAAAATTCATTAGATCGTTTCTAATACTAGGGTTAGGTACAACAATTTGTCTTGGGGCAATAGGTGGTAAACATGTTGTCTCAATGCCTAAACAAGCTGATTCAAATGATATTATTAGCTTACAACAGGGGATAAATAGAGTTGATCCAACTATTAATAAAACAGAAAATAAATGGGAGGACTTTAATCTTGCCCCATCAGAGAGTGCGTATTTATATATGAATGGTAAAAGTTCGACAGTTCATTCTCATCGTATAAAGTCCGCTAGTATGATCAAAGTATTTATTTTAAGCTATCTCTTTGAAAAGGTTGATAAAGGCGAGATTTCCTTACAAGATATATATGTATTGAAACCTTCTGATAAAGTTGGTGGATCAGGCATTTTATATGGATATGAAAGTGGATCCATACTTTCTATTGATGCGCTGGCAAGATTAATGATCGCTGAAAGTGATAATACTGCTACTAATATATTAATTGATGAACTAGGCCTAGAAAATATTAATTCTTATTTATTAAACCAAGGATACATGGATACGCAATTAAATCGCAAAATGATGGATTTAATTGCTATTGATAAAGGTATTGAAAACTATACCTCTGCTAAGGATTTAGGAAATTGGTTTTTGAAGTTAGCAAAAGGAGAGCTGGCTTCTGATTTAGCTAATAAAAAGATGATACATTATTTGTTAGAGCAAACGGATACAGAATGTATTTCACTGGCGTTGCCTAATAGAGTGATTGCTCATAAAACAGGTGAATTAGCGAGCGTATACCATGATGGAGGTATTATCTATAATGGTAATCAAAGCGACTACTATATACTAGTACTGCTTTCAGATGGATATGATTCCAGAGCTGAAACAATAAAGCATTTTCAATCTATAGCTAAGGAAGTAGATCGTAAAGTTAATTTGAAGTAAGGGGAATTTTTATGTATAAATGTACTCAGTGTGGTGCTGAATGGAAATCTGGGGCAAAATTTTGTGTGAAGTGTGGTGCTGAAAAAGATAATAACTTATGTCCAAACTGTGGAGAAACTGTTCCTAGAGATTCACGTTTTTGTACAAAATGTGGGAATGAAATAAGTTCATCAATTGTCCAACATCTACAGAACCGACTTGTAAATAGTAATAACTTTAGGAAGTATATAGTTGGGGTAGTTATCTTATTTGCTATTATGATTGTGGCTACAGTTGCGATACATTCTCCTACTACAACTACTAGTATTAATGGAACTAAAATTACTGTAAAGGCAAAAGATATGGCTGATGATTATATCAGGGACCAGTATTCTGCTGAAACAAAATATAAGGATAATATTGTATCTATTAATGGTAAAGTTGTAGATAAATTTCAGTTTAAAAATTCAAATAATTACGGTATTGTCATTTATCAAACAGATGCAGCTGGAAAAAGATATAGTGTAATGGTTGATGTAGATCCAAAGTTAGTTAAAAGTCTTAATGGATTAAATATTGGTGATTTTATAACTGTTGAAGGTAAATCATACGGAATTGTTAAACAAGATACACCTACAGATATAACAATTCAAATTAATGCTGATAAGATAAATGAATAGGGAGAAATAATATGAGCAAATTTTGTAGATTTTGTGGTACTTCAATTGATGACGATGCATTATATTGTGCATCTTGTGGTAAAGAGCAATTAGTAGAGGAAGCCAATAATAAAACTCCAAATAATATGGCGAATAGTACTTTAGGTTATATATCTAACTCCGTATCTACACAAAGAAAACGGAAAAATATTATTCAAGCTACAACCATCGCTGTTGCAGTATTAGTAGTAGCAGGGAGTACTTACTTCGGTTATAGTTATTATTTACAACAAAGTCAAGCTGAACAAGCTCGTGTTGCGGCAATAGAAGCTAGTCAAAAAGCTAAGGAGGCTCAAGATAAGGCTGAAGCTGATAAAAAGCAAAAAGAAGAAGAGGCAAAAAAAGAATTAACTAAAACACAAGTTAAGAATGCAATCGATACACTTATGAATGGTGAATCTCTGCTGAAATCTTTGGCGGATGATATTAATGTAGGACGAGTAAAAGGTTATAGTACTAGTCATTGGAATCGTGAACGAACTCTCAGTGAAATTAATAATGAAGCTTCTAAATTTCAAGATTTAGAGCCTGCTGTTAAACAGCGTGTAATTGAATTACAAAATATCCAAATTCAACGTGTTAATGCCATGTATGATGGTGCTGCTGGAAATACTTATCGTTTTGATGAAGGTGGAAAAAAATATGATGAGTTTTATGATAAGTTAGCGGCATTGAAGAAAGACTATGGAATTAATTAGTTTCTAAAGGGAGTCGTGTTATGAAACAAATCATTATTGGGGTCTTGTTTGTCACATATTTTATGTTAAGTTTTTCTATAACGGCTAATGCTAGCTGGCTTTCTAAGGCTTGGGGACGCTTGGAGAATTCATTAGATACAGTGAGTACGAATGCATCACCGTCTACTGATAGAAAAAAATATGATATAGGTCATTTATTGCCTAGAGAAGATATGAAAATTGCTGGAGTTCCCTTAGGAGCAACGTTTTCGGAAATAAAGGATAGTCTGGGAAATCCACAATATGAATCAAATGAATACTTGCAGTATGGTGGTATTAAGTTTCATAGAGATATATATCTATATCGTGATTATCGAGTGGATAGAATTTATGTAACAAATCGCGATGCAGCAACAGCAAGAGGGATTGCTGTTGGGGATACTTTAAAACAAGTTGTAGCAGCATATGGAGAACCTGATTATATTTACAGAAACTATTATTTCTATGGGTATCAGAAGGCTGGCTCTGATCATATAGATGGGATTTATTTTACTCATAATGGTAAAAAGGTAACACAAATTACTATCTGTAATTAATATCATTATGTGATTTTTTGATTGTTAAAGCGATTAGAAAATTTCAATTATTATTCATCGTGACTTTAGAGGGATATTTATTATGAAATATTTTAAATTTTTATTTTTAGTGGTGTGTACAGCAACTTTAGTATTGATGAATTTTAATGTCTTTGCATCATCCACTATGGATCGAAGAGATTCTATGATTCAGTCTGTAAGTGGTAAGCTATCCGGTGATTGGTATGATGCAAATGGTAATTTGGTGTATAGTATTCATCATGGTTATGTCAATGGCGCCAAAATTATAGATTGTTATGATTATGTTGGGGGGAATCCTGGTGGTGCAATTATTACGATATTAGAAGCTAATGGGCCTAGAAGTATTAGATTAGATTGGTTAAGACATGATAATGATAATCCTAAGATGGTTGAAATGTTTGGTACTCCATATTTAAAGGTTTATGATTTAAGACGACCTAATAGATTATTAAATACTTATTATTATCAACCGTATAGCTCTGATTTTTCTCGTAAATAAATCTAATTAAGAGTAATTTTAGGGGATTATTTCATTCGTCTCAAGAAAAAAGATACGACAATTCAGGTTTGGGATAATGCAGTTGTAGATTGTGATTGTGCTCAAATCAAGGTTTATAGAACACCAATAACAGATTCAATTTAGTTAAGATTAGCATATTGAGATGTAATAATAAGGTATTTGATAATTTATAGAATAGTATTTTTTAATTTTATTTTTATACTAAAAAGCCGTACAAGCATGTTTTTATACATTTGAACCGACCCCTTAATGTTAGACCAAAAATCTTAACGTTAAGGAGGTCGGTTTT
>OGSC01000245.1_pt1 | contig 41215 bp, 37 predicted proteins | sample 1573751 | NCBI WGS metagenome assembly OGSC01 (sample SAMN03295840, study PRJEB24534) | human gut metagenome | isolation source: fecal sample 8 from infant 5 | host: Homo sapiens | place: USA: Pittsburgh, PA | collected 2014-07
ATATTATCACGAAAATATTGTAACGGATTTAGATGAAATTCATGATTATACGAATGATAATAATAATTTTGAAAATAAAAATAATGATTTAGAGTTGGACATTTTAGAAGAAAATATATATGACTTATTTAAATTATATTTTTCTTTTGAAAAAATAAAGGATATTAAAAGTATTAATAATAGATTAAAAAACATATTGTTATATATAAGTATAACTAGTATGAATATAGTTGAAAATGATAATGAGCTAGAATGGGGAGAATTAGTAAAAATAAAATCGGAGATAACTGGTAAGAGTATAAATCCGTTTTTAAGCCAGGCAAATAATAATTCAGCAGCTAAAAATATAATTTATTGGTTTTTTTATGATATATATCTAAAAAATAAAGAAAATTATGTATTGGGTATTGTGAAAAATGTAAATATATACAGAGCATGTGAGAAGGGGGTTTTTAATCCAAATGAAAATTTAATTTTTAGATTTCAGTTTAACAAAGAAAATGGAACATTTTATATTGTTTTTGAATGGAGAAATACGTTTAAAACTATAGTTAAAAATTTAGATAAATATATAACAAGTAAAAAGTATAATTTTTTAGAACATAGGATTGAAATAACTAATGAAACAACAGAAGAAGAATTACAAGAAATTAAGAACAATTTACTTAATATTCTTAGTAGTATTGATAAAAATAGAGAAGATGATGTTGATAAAGCAAAGGAACAAATTGCTATAGCTAAGATAGATGATAACTAGTTGGTGTAATATAAAATAAACCACCTTGATTTAGGTGGCTTATTTTATATTAGGATATCACTAAATTTATTCCATTTCCCAAAAGCTAACCTTATAAAATAATTATTTCTATTTTCAAGCCCAAGTTCTTTAATAACATAAGAAGATTCTCCAATTCCACAAGCAGAACCTGAAGAAACAGCACATTTATCAGCTATATCTTTAATAAACAGATCATTAACAATACCAGGTATTAACATTCCAATAACTCCAGGTATATGATGCTCAGGATCACCTAAAAATTCAATTCCAGGATATTTTTCAGTAAGCATTTTTTTTGCCTCAATTTCTAGTTCAGATATTTTTTTAATGTATTCATTCATATCTCTTTTAGCAATTTCACAAGCTTTACCGAATCCTACAATGTTATGAACAGCAGAGGTTCCAGCTCTATAGCCTCTTTCTTGTAGTCCGCCATGTATTAATGATGTCATTTTATAGTCTGATAGACCAGTTTGTCTAACAAAGGCAGCTCCGACTCCTTTTGGTCCATATATTTTATGGGCTGACATAGAAAGAAAGTCTACCGGAATCTTTTTAACATCTATATCTATTTTTCCTAACACTTGAGTAGCATCAGAGTGAAATAGGATTCTTTGTTCTTTAGCTATAGAACATAAGTCTGCTATATCATTTAATGATCCAATCTCATTGTTTCCCCATATAAAAGAAGCAAGTATAGTGTTTTCTTTTATTGCGTCTTTAAAAGTATTTCTTTCAACTTGAGCATATTTATTTACGGGAAGAAAAGATACTTCATAGCCCCGATCTATCTTTTTAGTAGTACTTTTTTTCTTTAAAAATTGACTAGCTATAGATTTTTCAGATTTATTCCAAAACACGTCACCATTTAAGAATTTACATGCTTGAAGTACTGATTTATGTTCTACAGTAGAAGTAATTATATGATTACCTTTTTCCTCATAGTATTTTTTATAGTCAGCTACACCTTTAATGATAAAGTTATTGCTTTCAGAAGCACCACCAGTAAATATTATTTCCTTTGGCTCTGCGTTTATTAAAGCAGAAACTTGTTCTCTAGCTTTTTCTACAGCTTTTTCAGCATTTATAGCTAATGAATAGTATCTACTAGAGGGGTTGCCATATTCCTCTTTTAAATAGGGCAACATGGCCTCTAGTACTTCAGGATCAATTGGAGTAGTAGCACTATTATCTAAATATATCATATACTAGCCTCTCCTTTTTTTAATAAGTTATTTAGAAATTTCTCTAAACTACCACCTGCGTATTTATATTTATTATATAGTAGCTCAGCACCTCTATCCATATGAAGTTTCATATAATGTGGATAATACTCATCATCATTTATATGTCTTCCAAGTTTTTTTTCTATAAGTGCTTTGAACATTGAGTCAAACTCACCAGTTACAGTAGCTCTTTGTAATTCTAGTCCATTTGTATCATTGTTTTCATATTCATCTATAGATTGTTGTTCATTTAATGACATTGATACTGCTATTTTGCTTAAAGCAAAGGGCTTAAGGTTTGAGCTTTTACCGATTTCCTCAAATATGTCCTTTGTTTTCTTTGATGTTTTTAATCTAAATCCCATAGTTACACCTCAAAATATCCGTTTTTAACTTCAGTTTTTCTTAAAGTTGTATTATATAAAAGTAAATATTCATCACATACATAAGGTTTAATAACTTTGTATAATTCAGTATCAATTTCTTTATTAGTAGAAAGAATTATTACTTGTTTACTTATGTTTGGTAAATATGTAGTAGTTAATGCAGTTCTGTGGGTTTCATCTATACGAGCATAAGGTGTATCAATTATAAATGGTATTTCAACACCAGAACTTTTGATAATTGCCCAAATTAAACAAAGAATATAAATTTGTTTTTCTCCATTTGAAAAATCATTTATATTTATTTTTGTACTTAAGTTAATTGAACCTAAAACATCATTAATTACTTTTTTTTCTAATTCTTTGTTAGTTGTTACATTATAATAGTTATATAAATCCTCTAAAAATTTATCACCATATTTTTTAGAGACACCATCAAATCCAAGATTTTTTATTATATTTAATATATCAGTAGTATTATAATTTTTGTTAATATAAAGGGTAGAGTTAAAGTTTTCATCAATAACAATACTATTTACATAGTTTTCTTTTCTGATTATTGTACTAAATATTTTTATGAATTCATCTTGTATTAAATTTATCTTATCTCTAGTTAAATTTATAAGTAATTCATCTAAGTATGCAATGAGATCTGTAGACATATCTAAGACACTAGAGTTTTGAAGTAGGGTAGCATATTCATTTCTTGCTCGAGTAAGATGATATTCTTTATTTTTTAAATCTTCCTGTTTTTTTTCTATGTTTGATTTTGTAATAGCTATAGTGTTTTGAATTTCAGTTATTTCTTTGTTTATAGAATGTATAGATTCTAAATAATTATTTAATATATCACCTGAAATAGTCGAATTTAGTTTTTCTCTTAAAACTTTTAATTCAGATGTTATTTCTGAAATTCTATTAAAACTATTAATAACTTTCGATTTATATAAATTTACTTTTGATAATATACTATCAATAGTAAAATTTATTGAATTTTTTTGTTCAGTTGACAATTGTAAAATAGAGGATACTTCTTCTAGTTCTTTTGTATTAAACATATTAGAAAGAATAGTAACAGCCACTTCATTATAAATATAATCTGACTTATTATTAGTTAGATTATGTTTATATAATGATTGTTTTATAATTTTACCAGATAATTTATCTTTAACGCTATTATAAGAGTTTAAGGCTTCTTCTTTATTTATCTGATCTTTAGTATCTTTTAAAATATCAGTTACTAATAAAAATGGAAGAGTATCATTACAAAAATCTTTAATGTATTGATTTATATCAATACGCTCATTTTCTAGTTTGGTAATTTTAGAATTTAATTCAGCTTTTTCAGATTCTAAAATACCACCACTATTTCTAAAATCTTTTTCAATTTTATTTCTTTTTATTAATAAGTTATCAAGATGTTCCTCATTAAAAATTAAAGTTTGTTCTAAATTTTTAATTTCTTCTTTTATATCATTAGTAGAAGAAGATAGTCTATCGAAATTTATTTGAACTTCTTTTAATTTATCATTTGATTTTGATTGAGCTCTTTGATGGGAAAGTAATTGTTTTTTTAATATTTCAAAAGTATCGTAATTAAATAGTTCAAGCACTGATTCTTTTAAATTAGCATTTGCACTTTTCCCAGTAAAGAAGTCACTTAGCTCTTCACCATCAAAAAAGAAAAAGTCAAATAAAGATGGAGGAAGCACTGATTTTAAATACTTGTCAAAGTAGAGTTTATCCTCATCATCTAAATCTTTACCATTTAGTGATACATTGAAAATTTCATATATTTTTTGTTTTTCATAATTCCATGAACGTTTTAAATAGTATTCTTTTAATTCAGTTCCTTCTTTAAAAGAAATACTTATACCAATAGAACAATCTATTTCTTTGTTTTTAAATGCATTATCATTAATGTTATTTTTAATTTTAGTTAAGTAGTTATAATTTTGTCCTAAGTATCCATAAGTTGTAGGACCATAAATACATAATTTTATTGCTTCAAATAAAGTTGATTTACCTGCACCATTCTCTCCACCGATTAAAATTATGTTTTTATCTCTGTTAGGAGTAAAGGAGAAGGTTGTTTCATCTTCATAGGATCTAAAGTTTTTAAGTGTAATACTATTAATTATCATTTGATATCTCCTCAATAATTCCTTTATGTAAATGTCTTTGATTAAGGATTTTAGTAATTGATTTATCCAATATAGTTTTATTTGTAAAATGCTTATATTTATTTGTTTCAATTAAAAGTTTGTTAATTAAGTCTTGATCAATATTATGTTTATCACATAAAGTGATTATTTCATTTAAAGTATCATTGTCAAAGATAGTTTTTTTAAAATCATCCCAAGGAAGTCTTTCACCCATAACTTCATAATATAAATCAACTAGTGTTCTACGAGTTAGATCTTCTTCTTGATCCCATAGTTTATCAATAGCTTCAAGTTCTTCTTTAGTTATAAGCTCAATTTCATATTCTTCATTTATAAGTTTTTGAATTTCTAATAGTTTTTTTAATATTAGTTTTCTGGCTTTAAAGTTAAATGGACCATAGCCAAGTACATTTATAAACTTACCTTTATCATCAGATTGAATTTTGGATGAATTTATTTGTAGATTATCTGTTAATGGTAGAAGTTCTAAATACACTTTATCTTTATCTGTAGAAGTTAAAATATTACCTTCGTTTATTAAAGTCTTAGAATTTTTCAAATCTACATAATATTCACCATTTCTATCAGAAAATATATAATCATCATTTAAAGTGTAATTTTCTATTAATGGAAGTTTATCTAAATATACTTTTTTGTAATAGTGATTTCCATCTCTTCTGTATTGCATTCTATATTCATGTCTATTACGTATACTTAAAATCCATTCTCTAAAATCTAATAGAGGTTGCAACCAATCTTCACCATTTTCAATGAATCCTGTTAAAGATTTATCCTCATTAACTACTGTGCAAATCCAGCAACCAAATCTTGAATTACCACAAGAAGGAGTTTCTTTGTCATTAGTAACAGTAAAGGGACATTCTCCACCATCAGCACCAGCATATAATCTAAACAAGTCATTGTTATTTGTACCCCAAGGGGATACTCCGTTATTGGCTAGTAGTGTCTCCCAAACATCATCTGTAGTTAGTTCTACAATTGGATTATATACATAGGTGTTTTCAAGAGAACCATGAGGTGTTAAAAGATAGCCTTCAATTTCTCTATTTTTAATTCTTATGCCTCTTGCTATACTTTCAGATTTTCTAACGCCAAGAAGTACAACAACCTCACCATTTTCTTTTACTTTTTCTTCAATAAATTTATTAGATGGTTTAATTTTAAGACGTTCTGTACACCATCTAAATCTTACAGAAGTAGGGGTTGGCAATCCTTTACCAATTATATTAGTCCAATATGTATTGTTGTAATCTGGATGAACCATATGAGTATATAATGGAAGTCCGTGAGATATGGCACCATCATTGATTAATTTAGAATTTTGTTTTAAATATCCAAGAACTATAGGATTTTCTATTAAAGTATCTGATGAAACAACATATATATCCTTATGTCTTTCTTCAGGAGATAGATTTTGAAGCATTAAAAATGCTAACTGAACTACGGTAGTACTATCTTTACCTCCACTGTATCCTATAACCCAAGGCCTATTATCATTTTTATAAACTAATTTCATTTCTTCTAATATATTAGATATTTTATTTTGTAATTCTATATTCATAATTAGCCTTCCTTTTTACATTGTTTTTCTAATTTTAAATCTTCTTTAGTTAAAGCTATATTTAATTTCTTTTTTATTAAATTATTTGTTAGTCTTACATAAGTTGCACTTTTGACAATACGACCATTAGGACCTATAACTCTATTTTGCCAATCTTCTAAATTAGATCTGTGCCAATCTATATTTTTAACATTTGAAAGTATTTCTTTCCAATTGTATGGGCTATTTATATATAAGTAATTTCCTACTAAACCTAAGGCTTCTAAAACTACACCGTTAGAACTTATGTAATCAGTTCTAAAACGGTAAGGGTTAATATCTTTATTAAATATAAATTTCCATTCTATCATATTATCACATAATACATTCCAAAAGTCTTTTACAAATTCAACTATTTTTGGGTCATTAACATTTAGTTTGGTTACTAATTTTTTGTTAGTTCCATTAATGCTACTTAGTGTGAATAACTTAGATGAAAACTTAGATAAAGATGGATTTTCTTTATCTGTGTAGTGTTTTAAATATTTGTTTTCTTCAAGCAAAGATTTTGTAATCATAGCTACTGGATCTCTAGAATCATACAAAATTCCAATTGATTTAGAGACATTAACAGCATGCTTGTTTAAGTCTGCAAATATTTGTTGACTTCTTTTTAAACCTTCATCAATAAATAAAACAACAGAAATTGTTTCTTCACCTAGTTCAGGGGCAACTTTAAGAGCTTCTTCAATGGCAGCCCTCCTATGTTGACCATCATTAATAAGTAGACGGCTATCCATAGAAACTTTTAGATTACCTATATTTTCATCAAAACTTTTATCTAAAGGCGAAAATTCAAATTCACCATCAATTGACGCTGTTACAGATGAAAACACATAGTCTTGTGTGTTATTTAATATATATGAAGCTATTAAAGGGATTCTAGATTTATTAAGAATCCTTTGAGCTCTATGTTCAGGAGGTAATTCTTCATCATTAAATATAAATAATTTAGATAAAATAGATAAGGGACACATTATAATAAAAAAGTCTCTAGTTGCTTGTTTCCCTTTTATTGCAGGGAATGTATAAAAAAAGTTTGTCTTCATAACATACCTCCTACGTACGTAAAAATACTTAATTCAATTATATTACGTACGTATAAATATGTAAATAGATTTTGATAAGATAACAAACATATTAGAAATTTATACGATATAGTGCTTAACAGTGGAAAGGGACAGCAAGCTCAACTATGATTTTGTAAGGATCACCAGAAGACTGTTCAAGAACTATTTTTTGTGCAGTTTTTCAGTAATAATGTTTCACAAGCATCACGGATATGTAAATAAATTGTAAACACAAATTGTTTTGCTAACGGGAATACTTAAAACATAAAGAAAAAGAAAGTGAGTATATTTTCGTATCACGTCAAAATAAGATGTTACATAGAACTGTAGTAAATATACATTTCAAAAGGTATTCGGATAAGATTATACCTCACCAGCTAAGACACTTTTTCTGCTCTAATGATAATGAAAATTGCTTGTTTAAAAAGATACATATAAAATGATTCCAATAGAGCAGTGTTATAGATTGATAAAAAGGGAGATATAATTAGGAATATTTGTGGTATTATTTTTATTGGAATGATTTATACTTGTAAAGTAAACTGATAAATAGTAAGTTAACTTTTCTATAAATATTAATAAGTGTTAAAAAGCACTATAAATAAACTAGAAAGGAGAGTTTTATGCATAAAATAATTCATATATGTTTTTCACAATCTGCAAGAGGAAGTTTAAAATATGCTGTTAATAAAAAAATTATAGAAGGTGAAAAAGTTATATCATTTTATGATGATATTTCACAAGGCCCTATTAAAGGTGGTATAGATAAAGATAAAAGAATTGATTGGTTTAAAAAAACAATTAGTAAAGATGAGTTTTATTATGAGGATATAGACGAATTAATGGAAAGTTATGTGGAATTTCAAAAGGAAATTTCTAATGTAAGGGATACTGACACTATCTATTTTTGGTATGGACAAAATGCTATTGAAATTTGTGGGTTAATGTATACATTAGAATTACTAAAGGATAAATGGAAAAATGTTTATTTTATAAATGTATCTGATTTACCTGTGAAGGTAGAATATGGAATATACATACCAAGATGTACAGGGGAAATTATGCCAGAAAAGTTTAGTGAATATATTAAGATAAATAGGAAGATAGATAAAGATGAATATATAAAATGGTTAACACAATGGAATGTATTAAAGAAAGAAAATTCAATTCTTCGTATTTTAAAAGATGGAAAAGTTGAAAATGTAGATGAGGATTATTTTGATATATTTATATTGAAATATACCCCAAAAGAATTTAAAAAATCAGTAAGAATTATAGGAGAGGTACTTGGAAATAGTAAAATTTTAATTTCTGATGGATATATTTTTGGGAGAGTGAAAGAACTTGTTAAAGCTGGAAGGATAAATTATAGAGGAAACTTTAATATTATGAGGGAGATGGAGATAAGCATCACCAAACAAGGATTAGAATATTTAAAAAAGGATGATAATGCTATTAAGTTTTGGGAAAAAAGAAACCGAAATACAGAAGAAGAAAAAGAAATTATAGAAGAATATATAAATATGGGTAGACTTAAAGAAAAGATAAGTATAGCAAAGAAACTATTAGATGTATTAGAAATAGAAGTAATAGCAGAAAAAACAGGATTAACTATAGGGCAAGTAAGAAATTTAATAAATGTTGATATGTAAAAGAAAGGTTAGGTATATTTTTAGAAAATGAATAGTTTTTCTAGAAATATATATTTATAATATTCTAATTTTTTCTTGAAAATGTTTTCAAAATATGATACTATCTATTTAAATCAAAATACAAAATATTGTACATTGAGAGAGTGAGCTTATGGATATAAAATCAAAACTTATGCAAAAAAACGGATTAATGGCTATGACTTTGGCAAAAGAATTTTTGCCTATGGAAGAAGGAGATAGAATTCTTACAGTAGCCCAAATATCTGAAAAATATAAAACTGCTAGGGGAACAATACAGGCTGCCCTAAAATTTTTACAAGAATATGGAGCAATTGTATTAGAACCAAGAGGTCATTTAGGAACTTTTATAAATAAAATATCTTATGAAAAATTATTAGAAATATCAGATATAAAAACTATAGTGGGAGTTATGCCACTACCTTATTCTAAAGGTTATGAAGGATTAGCAACTGGACTTTATAATACTTTAAGTGCCACATCCTTTAATATATCTTTAGCATATATGAGAGGAGCTAATAATAGAGTTCAAGCTTTAAAAGAAGAAAGATATGATTTTGTCGTTATGTCTAAATTGGCAGCTGAGTATTATATAAATAATGGTGAAGATATAGAGATAGTTTTAGGTTTTGACCCTCATAGCTATGTAAATGAGCATATAGTTATATTTAAAAATAAAGAAGATAAAGAAATAAAAGATGGAATGAATGTAGGAATAGATTACTCTTCTATAGATCATGAAATTTTATCTCTTCATCAATGTGAGGGTAAAAATGTTAATTATGTATCTATGATTTACAGTCAAATTTTAAATAAGATTTTAAGTGGAGAAATAGATGCAGCTATATGGAATAAAGATGATATAAAAGACAATGATAAGAAATTTAATTACTATTCTATTAGAAATGAAAAATTCAATTATGCTGATACAGAAGCTGTTATAGTAGTTAATAAGAATAATGAATATCTAACAAAGCTATTAAAAAAATTTCTAGATAAAGATCAAATACTAGATATACAAAAGAAAGTTGTAAATGAAGAAATTATTCCAAATTATTAAATGAAGTGGTGGGAAGGAGCGGATAATAAAAATAAAATAATTTTTTTAATGTTAATGTACAAAATTCTGTATATTGAGTAAAGGGAGGAAAAGAAATGGATTTAACTTTAAGACTTAAATTACTAAAAGATGGAGCTCAAATTGATGAAGATACTTATAACAATCTTCTTAAAATTATTGAAAGCTTTAAAAAAGATTTTCAAATTGAACTTTCTGAAGAGAATGGGGGTATGTTTATAACCCATCTTGCAGTAGCATTAGAAAGAATAAAGAAAAAGGAATTAGTAGAACCTATAGAAGAGCTAATATTTGAAGAAGTTAGAAATGATAAAAATTTTAAAAAAGCTAATGATATTCTAGAATCACTGGAAAAAGATATAAATATTTCAGTGCCAGAAGTAGAAAGACCTTTTATATTAATGCATATAGTTACTCTTCTTAGTAAGTAAAATGTTTAATTTAAGGCACATTCAAATAAATAACTAGTTAATATTTATTTTTATATGTCTAATATATAAATTTAGGAGGAATTATAAATGATAAAGATAGTTATTGGAGGACAAATAGACAAAGATAAGGTTGCAAACATTGTAAAGGATTTAGTAGGGGATAAAGCAACAGTGGAAATAAAAACAGATATTGAAGCTGCAATGGAAGTAAAAAATGGTCAGGCAGATTATTATTTAGGAGCTTGCAACACTGGTGGCGGTGGAGCGTTAGCAATGGCTATAGCACTTTTAGGTATGAATCTTTGCGCTACAGTTTCTATGCCTGGTAATGTAAGATCAGACGAAGAAATCATAAAAGAAATAGAGTCTGGAAAAAAGGCATTTGGATTTACACCACAGCATGCAGAACAAGTAATACCTGTAATTATAAATAAAATTTTAACTTAAAATAAAAGTAAATAAAAGGAGGATCTTTTTATGGAATTTGTATTAAAATATGTAATAATAGCTTTACTAGGCGCCTTAGCATCAATCCTTGCCAATAAAGGTGTTGCAGTATTTAATGATGGATTAAGACCAATAGTTCCAGAGTATCTTGAAGGAAGAATTGATAAAAAAGCTTTAGCAGCTACTTCCTTTGCATTAAGTTTTGGTTTAGTTATTGGATTTGGTATACCAGTTTCAGTAGCAGCTTCAATAATATTAGTACATAGTATATTATTAGGAACTGATATTATAGGAACTTGGTGCCCAAAAGGAAAAACTGGAGTAGTAGTATCTGGTGTAGTGGGAGCCTTATATGGTGTAGGTATTGTATCAGGACTTGAATTTATAGTTGATGCCTTTGCAAAACTTCCAGTTAACTTTTTACCTCAACTTGGACAAGTTGGTTCCCCAGTAATTGCAGCTTTTGCTGTATTTCCAGCATTAGTTGTAGCTTACCAATATGGAGCTAAAAAAGGTGCTATAACTTTAGTAGTATCATTTTTAGTAAGACAACTTACTTTATATTATGGAAAATTCAACTTTGATGGAGCTACAATAAAAATTGACCAAGAAGGAATGGCATTACTTGCAGGTATGATAATAATGCTTACTTTTGCAATAAGAGAAAAACCAGACCCTAATGCACCTAAGGTAGATTTAGTTTCTATATTTAGTGAAAGGGTTGCAAAAATTAAGAAAAACCTTCCTATATTAGCAATCATGGGCGGATTGATTTCAGCAGCTACAAGTTTAACTTTATTAGCAGGAGATCCTATCTCATTAAACCTTCTTAAAGATGGAAAAAATATAGAAGCAGCTATGACAGCTTTTGCAAGAGGTATTGGATTTATTCCATTAGTTGCAACTACAGGTATAACTACAGGAGTTTATGCTCCAGCGGGAATGACTTTTGTATTTGTAGTAGGTCTTTTAGTTAAAAACCCAATAATATCTTTTGTTGTTGGTGCAGCAGTAATGGCTTTAGAAATACTTTTACTCGATGTTTTAGCAAAAATGTTAGATAAATTCCCAGGAGTTAAAAAATGTGGGGACAATATAAGAACTGCTATGAGTAGAGTTTTAGAAGCAGCATTACTTTTCGGTGGTATGATGGCAGCAAATGCTATGGCTCCAGGATTAGGATTATTCATAGTTATAGGTATATATGTTATAAACAAAACTTCTAAGAAACCAATTGTTGATATGGCAGTAGGGCCAGTTGGTGCAATATTTGTAGGTATATTGATAAATGTACTTTATATATTCGGATTATACTTACCAGTTAAATAAAAAAATAAGGATTTATTAGGAGGCAAATGTACCTCTTAAAATTAGTAACAAATTAGGAGAGAATAATATGAAGCTAAAGGATGGTATAACTTTTTCCCATGAACATGTAACTATAGATTTATCTGGGGTAAAGAAAACCGATGATTGTAATGTTAATTGTTTTGATGAAACAAAAGCAGAGTTTAAAGAATTAAAAAGCAAAAATGTAAATAATATTATTGATCTTACTAATAGAGGAATGGGAAGAAATGTAGAATATATTTTAAGAATGGAAGAAGAAACAGGTATGAATATTCTATGTTCAACAGGATACTATAAAGAGCCCTTTCTTCCTAAAGAAGTTTATGATTTATCAGAAGTAGAATTATCTAAAATAATGATAAAAGAAATTACCAGTGGAATTGAAAATACCGGTGTAAGACCAGATATTATTGGTGAAATAGGTACTAGTAAAAATACTATGACAGAATTAGAAAAGAAAGTATTCCAAGCTAGTTCTAGAGCTCATATTGATACAGGAAAACCAATAGTAACTCATACAACCCTAGGAACTTTTGGGTTAGAACAAGTGGAATTTTTCAAAAGTTATGGAGTTAATTTAGATAAAGTAATAATTAGCCATGTAGATTTAACTGGTGATTTAGACTATATTTTAAGATTAATAGATAAAGGGGTTAATGTAGCTTTTGACACCATTGGAAAGGAAAATTATCAGCCAGATCATCTTAGATCGAACATGTTAAAAGAAATATGTAATAGAGGTCTTAGCGAAAGAGTGTTATTGTCTATGGATATAACTAGAAAATCTAATTTAAAAGCAAGAGGTGGAATAGGTTACTCTTATTTAATAGATAATTTTATTCCAAGATTAAAAAAAGAAGGGTTAGATTCTAAAGAAGTAGATAATATGACAAGAGACAATATTAAAAGGATTTTATAATATAAATCCTATAAACTTAAAAATATTTAAGGATTTTTGAATATGGATACGGAAAGGAATGGATAAAAATGAACACATATCCCTTAGAATCTATATCACTTAAGGACGCAAAAGCTTTTCAATTTAAAATGATAGATATAATAACAAAGCATTTTAAAGGTACAGAGATTTTATCCCTAGGTGATTTAGGTGTTGTAAAAGGATTAAACAAACCTAGCTGTACAAAAAAAGCAGAGAGTGTTGTAGCGGAATTTTTCAACGAAGAAAAGGCAGTATTTCTTAGGGGAGCTGGTACAGGGGCATTAAGATGGGGAATTATTAGTTTTATGGAGAGTAAAGATACACTATTAGTACATGATGCTCCAATTTATCCAACTACTGAAGTTACTATCAAAACCATGGGTATTAAAGTGGTTAAAGCTAACTTTAATGATAGAGATGAAATAATAAAGGTACTTAAAGAAAATAAGGAAATAAAAGGTGCTTTAGTGCAATATACAAGACAGAAAATTGATGACAGATATAATATGGAAGAAGTAATAAAAACTATAAAAGAATCTAACAAAGACATAAAGATAATTACTGATGATAACTATGCTGTTATGAAGGTTGAAAAAATTGGAACTCAATGTGGTGCTGATTTATCTGCTTTCTCATCTTTTAAGCTATTAGGTCCTGAAGGCGTTGGAATATTAGTTGGCAAAAAAGAACTTATAGACAAAGTAATAAGCTTAAATTATTCAGGAGGAAGTCAAGTACAAGGCTTTGAAGCTATGGAAGTTTTAAGAGGCTTAGTATATGCTCCAGTATCTTTGGCAATTCAAGCTGAGGTTAATGAAGAGCTTGTATACAGATTAAATTCTGGTGAAATAGAAGGAGTAAAGAATGCTTTTCTTGCTAATGCACAATCAAAGGTTTTATTAGTAGAACTTAAAAAAGAAATTGCAAATGAAGTGCTTTTAGAATCAGAAAGGCTTGGAGCGGCACCAAATCCAGTAGGCGCAGAATCAAAATATGAATTCGTTCCTATGTTTTATAGAATTTCTGGAACATTTAGAGCTGCTGATAGTAGTTTAGAAAAGAGAATGATAAGAATTAACCCAATGAGAAGTGGAGCAGATACAGTTATAAGAATTTTAAAAGAAAGCATTAAAAGAGTTTATGAAGGGGCTAACTAGTATGTTACAAATAGATAATAGTATTACAGAAAAGAGGATAAAAGAATGTTTTTAGATATAACTAAAAAGAGAAATCCTAATTTAATAAAAGCAGCTTTTCACCTTCATCAAAAAGGATTAATTCAGCCAGATACTTATATTATAGATTTAGATAATATAGTAGATAATGCTAGAAAGATAAAAGAAGAAGCAGATAAGTATGGTATAGAGTTATATTTTATGACAAAGCAATTTGGAAGGAATCCTATTGTATGCCATGAATTAATGAAATTAGGTTATAAAGGGGCTGTTACAGTGGATTTCAAAGAGGCCATTACTTTAAAAGAAAATAATATAAGCCTTGGTCATGTAGGACATCTTGTTCAAATACCAACTCACTCTATGGAAGATATAATTGAAGCCAAACCAGAGGTAATTACAGTATATTCAGTAGAGAAAGCTGTGGAAGTATCAAAAGTAGCACAAAAACTTGGATTAGTTCAAAATATAATGCTTAGAGTATTAGATGATGAGGATACTCTTTATCCTGCTCAGTATGGAGGTTTTTATTTAAAGGATCTTATAGAAAAAGCTAAGGAAATAAAAAAACTTCCTAATGTAAATATTTATGGTATAACTTCTTTTCCCTGCTTTTTATATGATGAAAAAGAAGGGAATATAAAAGCAACTAATAATGTACAAACTTTGAAAAAAGCACAGAAACTTTTAGAAAATCATTTAAAAATAAAAATAGAGCAATTAAATATGCCATCAGCTACCTGTGTTTCAAATATGAAAAATATAGCAGAAAATGGTGGAACTCATGGTGAACCGGGACATGGATTAACAGGAACTACACCTTATCATGCAGAACATGAAGGAGCGGAAATACCTTGCTTAGTTTATGTTAGTGAAATATCCCATAACTTAAAGGAAGAAAGCTTTTGCTATGGTGGTGGAAATTATAGAAGATCTCATATGAGTAAAGCCTTAGTAGGTAAGAGCATGGAGGATTCTATTAAAGTTAAAACTAGTGTTCCCCCTTTAGAAAGTATTGACTATTATATTACTTTAAAAAGCAACGCTAATGTAGGAGACACTGTGGTTATGTCCTATAGAACACAAATATTTGTTACTCGCAGCAGTGTAGCTGTAGTTAAAGGAATTAAAGAAGATAAACCAAAATTATTAGGAATATACGATTCCCAAGGTAGAAAAATTAAATAGTTCTACTATCTATATTGTTTAATGAAATAACGAGTTTATTAGTAATATAGGGCTTTTAAAGTAAAAAATTAAGTAGATTTATTATCTTATGAAGTGAAGCAATTGCATAGTTAATTTTAAAATTAAATTTCTTCAATATATTATGCCAATAGTAATGATTAACTACAATATATTGTATGAATTCTAAGAACTTTTTAATTATATAATTTAAAGTACCAAGATTATTAGGAATACAGAACTTTTAAATTAGAAAAGTTAAATATCTATATTGTCTAATTAAATATAATATATAATTCTAAAATGACAAAAATTAAATAGTTATACTATCTTGAAAGGGAGGTAGAAAAATAAAAGTGAATAGATTTATAGTAATAGTTTTAGATGGTTTTGGCGTTGGTTATATGAAAGATGTAAAAGTAGTAAGACCATTGGATGTAGGTGCTAATACCTGTAAACATATATTAGAAAAAAATCCAGAATTCAAATTACCTAATCTAGAAAAATTAGGATTAATGAATGCCTTAGGAGAGGAAATTGGGATTTTAAAATTTCAGGAAAATGCTACCTTTGGAAAGGCTGAATTAGCTCATTTTGGTGCAGATACTTTTATGGGACATCAAGAGATTATGGGAACACTTCCTAAGCTTCCTATAAAAGAAGGTTTTATAACTGTAATTAACAAAGTTTATGAAGAGCTAAAAAATAGAGGATACAAAGTTCAAATAAAAGAAGGTAAAGAAGGTAAATTTCTTATAGTTAACGATGCTCTTACAATTGCAGATAATATTGAAGCAGATTTAGGACAAGCTTATAATATTACAGCAGCTTTAGATATAATGCCTTTTGAAGATGTACTTACTGTAGGAAAAATAGTTAGAGACCATTCAAGAGTATCAAGAGTTATTACTTTTGGAGGAGAAGATATAACACTTGAAAACATTTTAAATGCTGTAGAGGAAAAAGGTAATGGATTTATTGGTATAAATGCTCCTAAATCTGGAGTGTATAACAAAGGATATCAGTGTATTCATTTAGGATACGGTATAAATGCAGAGGTTCAAATCCCTACTATATTAGGTAAAAAAGGAATAGATGTAACTCTTTTAGGTAAAGTTGCTGATATAGTTTCCAATGAATATGGGAAAAGTATTTCTTGTGTGGATACTGAAGAGGTACTTAAGCTAACAATTAAAGAAATGAAGTCAATGGATAAAGGATTTATTTGTACTAACGTTCAAGAAACAGATCTTTGTGGACATAGAGAAAATGTTGAAGAATATTTTAAAAAGCTTTCTATAGCAGATAAATATTTAGGGAAAATAATGAAGGAACTTCAAGAAGATGATATATTGTTAGTTATGGCGGACCATGGAAATGACCCGACTATAGGACACAGTAGACATACTAGAGAAATGGTACCCCTTTTAGTCTATGGACCAAAGGTTAAGAAAGTACATTTAGGAATAAGAAATACACTATCAGATGTGGGAGCTACTGTAGCAGATTATTTTGGAATAACTTGTCCAGAGAACGGAACATCATTTTTAGATAGTATTACTTAAAGTACTTTAAAAAAACATATGTGTAGTTATTAAATAGAATTGCTTAAAATACTTTTAAATATATGTTTAGTTATTATATGGTATTGTTTAAAATATTTTTAAATATATGTATAGTTATGTGGAATTGTGATAAAAGTTTAGATTCAATATACAAAATAACGTATATTCATTTATTAGTAATAAAAACTAAGTCACATTCAAATAAATGAATAGTCATATACTAGTTTGTTTTATGAACTACTTTTTCTTTGGAATCTATTATATAGATAGCAAAACTATTAGAAGGTTCCAAGTCAGTGTAGTTCATAAAATATGTATAGCATATTTGATTAATTATTTATTTTCATATAACTAATTAAAACTGTTATAGAAAGGTGATTATAATTATGAGAATAATAGTTGTAGAAAATTATGAAGAAATGAGTAAAAAGGCAGCAGTAATGATAGCAAGTCAAATAATTCTAAAGCCTAATAGTGTATTAGGATTAGCTACAGGAGATACACCACTTGGTATGTACAAAGAATTAATAGACATGTATCATAAGAAACAAATTGATTTTTCGGAAGCAAAAAGCTTTAATTTAGATGAATATTATGGTCTAGAAAAGAATAATAGCCAAAGTTATCACCATTATATGATGGAAAATTTCTTTAGCCATATTAATATAGATAAAGAAAAAATAAATATACCTGATGGAAAAGCTGAAAATATCGAGGAAGAATGTAAAAGTTATGACAAGAAAATAAGTGATGCTGGTGATATCGATATTCAAGTATTAGGAATTGGTGTGAATGGTCACATAGGTTTTAATGAACCATCTGTTGACTTTAAAGCTGGAACCCATCTTGTAAATCTTGACGAAAAGACTATTAAATCCAATTCAAGATTTTTTAATTCAATAGAAGATGTACCTACAAAAGCTATAAGTATGGGAATAAAAACTATATTGAATTCTAAAAAGATAGTTTTATTAGCAAATGGCAAAGGAAAAGCAGATGCTATAGCTAAAACAGTAAAGGGAAAGATATGCCCGGAAGTTCCAGCCTCAGTTCTACAGTTTCATAAAGATGTTACAATAATTCTAGACAAAGAAGCAGCAGGAAAACTTTAAATAATAAAAAATAAGACAGCAATTATTTGTTGTCTTATTTTTATACAATAATTAGGTATATTTTTTAGCATTTTTAGAGTATTCATTAAGACCGCTTTGATAAATGTCTATATTCAATGGGACATAAACCAGTGCTTTTTTTAAAAAGTTCTGAAAATCTACTAGCACTTTTATAACCTACAATGTTAGAAACTTGACCTATTGTCAAATCTGTATCTGCTAAAAGATGCTCAGCTTGGCTCATACGACGATGCTGTATATATTCAGTAGCAGTACATTTATATAATTCTTTGAAGGATTTTTTGAATTTAGTACTGCCCATGCAAGCTATTTTACACAATTTAGATAGGGGTAATTCATTAGCATAATGATCATTAATATATGAAGCTACACTTTGTAAATGGTCTATATCTATTTGAGAAAGATTGGAATAAGTTTGTTTATGCTGTTTATATCTTTCATATATAAGTGCCATTGCTTCTGAAACCTTCCCATCATAAAATAATTTAGCAGAAATACCATTGCCTTTATAATTTAATACTTGATGTAGTAACAAGACCATCTCTGGGAAATCCATTGTTTCATTAATGTTTATTAGAGCTGAGCGAGGATTTATATACTCATCTGAAAGTTTATTTGATAAAAATTCGTCGCAATATTTTGGCATAAATTCTATTCCTATAGATTTTATAGGAATATTTTTATGGAATAATGCTTTATAGATGGTTTTATTACACCAATAACTTTTAACACATCCTGCACTTAAGCGAGAATAAGGATTTAATTCTTCACCAGAAACAGATTCATAATAAGAAATACTAAAATATTCAGGAAGTGAACTTTCAAAATAAAAATCCTCGTTAAAATAAAAATCATGAATTACTATAGAAAAAAGATTTTCATGAATATAAATCCAATAATAACCTGATCCAATAGCAGGGTCTAATTCATAACAAGTTCCAATAGAATTAAATTTTTTACAATTATTACATTTACGAAAACCGTTCTTTAAAAGCAACGATTCATGAATATTTAATTGTTGATTCATTTTCAGCCTCCTTTGCCATGATTAGACTCTAATATATCGTGAATAGACGAATGACAATGATGACCATTCTCAATGACTCTATTGTAGTATATACTAAAAATATAAACAGAGTTCTTGGCTTCAGAGGGAGTTTTTACTCCCACTAAAGCTTAGGAAATGGTTATCCAGGGACGTAGCCGATCTTTACTCCCACTTTAAAGAAAAGCAGAGAGTCCAAATCTTCCATTTGGTGCGAATCCCTTTCACAGAGTGCGATGGGAGTATTAGAGCGGGTAGTCATCGGATAAATTATACATAATTAAATTGATTTAATTTAAGTCTAAAACCTATTTTATAAAATGTCAATTAGAGTATAGGTATAGAACTAAATTAACTAACTCAATATTTTAGGGGGAATACTTATGTCAAAACAATTAAGCAAGGTAAATAAATTAACTGTAAAGGATATGGTAACCACAGGAATCTTCTCTACAATTTTTACAGTGTTTATGCTTTTAGGAGGAGTATTTTTTGCAACAAATCCTGTTTTAACCTTTCTTATGCCATTAGGTGCAGCATTACTTCCAGGTCCAGTGTATTTACTTTTATCTGCGAAAGTTCCCAAGAAAGGCAGTATCACAATTTTAGGAATTTTAGTAGGAATTTTTATGTTTATAACTGGTATGCACTGGAGCATGGTTGTTGGGTTTATGGTTTTAGGAATTATTGCAGATATTATTACAGCAAGTGGGAAATATAAAAATTTTAAACTTACAATAATAGGGTATTCATTATTTATGTTAGCTAATACAACATCATATGCCATGTTTTTTTTAGATCAAAAGAATTATTTGGCTTATATGCAAAAAAACAGTACAGCAAATCCAGCGTATTTTGATACAATGGTTTCAACTGGTCAGGGTTGGATGTTACCAGCTATTATTATAGGTACAATTATTTGTGCTGTTATAAGTGGTTTAATAGGGAAAAAATTATTAAGAAAGCAGTTTAGAAAAGCAGGAATAGTATCATGATTAATTATATTGCAGTAGAAAACAAAGGGGAAAAAGGTGTTTTAAAAATTGATCCTCGAACAAAGATTATTTTAATGATATTAGGAAATGTGGCAATATTTCTTGCATTTAGTATTCAAATAAAAATAAGTCTTATAATTTTTTATTTAATTTTTGGTTTTTTATGTGGTGCATATAAGTCTCCAATAAAGATATCACTTGGATATTTTGGTCTTATTTTAGTAGAATATTTGGGTGGAAAATATTTAAGTGGAACATTGACTCTTATGATAATCACATTCTCACAATTCGTAAAGATGATATTACCATGTGCATTACTAGCAAGCATTATGATTTCTACAACAAAAGTTAGTGAATTTATGGGAGCTCTAAACAAAATGAGGGTATCCAAAAAAGTCATTATTCCACTAACAGTTATGATTAGGTATTTTCCAGTAGTATTTGAGGATTGGAAGAATATAAAAGATTCAATGAGAATGAGAGATGTGAGTCCTACATTTTTGGGATTCTTAAAAAATCCATCAGATACTATTGAATGTATATATGTTCCAATGCTTATGTCAGCTTCTAAAGTATCAGATGAACTATCAGCAGCAGCTATAACAAGAGGAATTGAAAATCCAAATCCAAGAACATGTATGGTAAAAATGAAAATGAAATTTTGTGATTATTTATCTATTAGTTTAATGATTATAGTTATTGTTTTAGAAGTATTAATGTAGGGAGATGGATTTTTTGATAAATTTTAAAGATGTTTCATTTAAGTATAAAGGAAAGGAAGAGCCTTCCATAAAAAATATTAATCTTAAAATAAAAGAAGGTCAATGTATAGTTTTATGTGGAAGAAGTGGTTGCGGAAAGACAAGTAATACACGTCTTTTAAATGGTCTTATACCAGATTTTTATCCAGGAGATTTAAGTGGAATTGTAGAGATTGATGGTAAATTAATTTCAAGTCTTCCAATTTACAAAATATCAGAAAAAGTAGGGTCTGTATTTCAAAATCCTAATACTCAATTTTTTAATACAGATACAGATAGTGAAATTGCTTTTGGTATTGAAAATCTTTCAGTTTCAGAAGAAAAATTAAGGCCAATTGTAGATAATGCATTTTATGATTTTAAAATAGAAAAATTAAAAAATAGAAGTATTTTTCAGTTATCAGGAGGAGAAAAGCAAAAAATAGCCTTTGCATCTATTTATGCTATGAATCCAGATATTTATGTTTTAGATGAACCATCTTCTAATCTAGATAGTGATGCAATTAATGATTTAAAAGCCCTATTGACCTTTTTAAAAAGTAAAGGAAAAACAATTATTATAACAGAGCATCGATTGTATTATTTAAAGGATTTAGCAGATATTATTTGTTATATAGAAAAGGGAGAAATAAAGTCTATGTATTCTCAAGAAGCTTTTTTAAAACTTTCTGTTAAAGAAAGAGAAGATAAAGGATTAAGAGCATTAAACCTAAGCAAAGTTGAACCAATTAAAAAAGAACAATTAGAAAAAAATAACTATTTAACAATAAAAAATATGATTTTAAGATATGGGAAAAAACAGATTATTAAAAAAGGTTTTGATATAACTGCATCTAGAGGTGAATGTATAGGAATTATAGGTCATAATGGAGCAGGAAAAACAACATTTTCAAAAGCTTTATGTGGATTACACAAAGACTATGATGGAAAAATTATTATAAATAACAAAGAACTTACAGATAAACAACGTCTAAAAAAGTGTTATTTAGTTATGCAGGATGTTAATTATCAGCTTTTTGCAGAAAAAGTTGAAGAAGAATGTTGTTTTGGAATAAAAAATTTTAATAGAGAAGAAGTGTTTCAAGTACTTAAATCTTTAGGACTTTATGAATATAAAGATAATCATCCCAATACCTTATCAGGAGGTCAAAAACAAAGGCTTGCTGTTGCGACAAGTATTGTAAGTAAAAGAGAAATTTTAATATTTGATGAACCAACAAGTGGATTAGACTATGATAGTATGATTAGAGTTTCAAAACTTATAGAGAAACTTAGAAATGAAGGAAAGCTTATATTTTTAGTTACTCATGACTATGAATTTATTTGTAAGACTTGTACTAGAATATTGCATTTCGATAATGGTACATTAATGGATGATTATTTTTTATCAAATGAAGAAGGAAAAGATAAATTAAAAAAATTTTTTATTCAACAATAGAATTATTGAGATTCAATGATCTTAAAGGTGAAAAAATTACATTTAACAAGTGTGGGCAAAAGGTTACTGATTGGTCTAGTATTAGAATTTATGATTGGGTTCTAATTAAGGGTAACGATAAAATAGAAAAGAGAGACAATTCCTAAATGGAGTGATCTTATTTAAAGTAATACTAGCTTAGTATATTAATATTAGGCTAGTTTTTATTCTGAATATAATAATGTTATTATTATTAATAAAGGAAAAATAGACTTAAGAAGATTTAGAGCCTATGAAGCATTATTAAGTTATCAAACAGGAAAAGATGCAGTTACATATGTTTTTTATTCAGGCAATATAAAAAATCCAGGAAATACTTTAGAAACTAGAATAAATGAATATAAAGTTAATTCCATATCTATGGCTGATAAAGATGGAGATAAGATATATATAGTAAGTACTGATTTAGAAGAACAATTAAATTTCTGGTATGAGTCATTCACTAAAAGGTGAAGATGTGGTAGAATTAGACGTGGACAAAAATGCCGAAAAAGTTTGTTCGGACACATGTGGAAACTGTAGTGAAACTAAGTAAGTAATATCAAGGATGCACATAATTTAAAATTATAAAAATCATGTATTTGCTATTGCTTTTTTAGAGTTGGTGGTAAACTATTTTATTATACATATAATAGATTCAAATTTATTAACACTATCAAGTTTTAGGTTGTTAGTAATATTAATGATTTGAGGCCCTTGGGTGTATGTACACATATTCGAGGGCTTTCCTGTGTGGAAACATATAAATAGAGCAAAATGTTCTGGGCAATATATCCCAAAAGGTAACATGTGGAGTGAGTTTGTCTTTAGAAGAAGAGTATGTGAAAAAGTACAGCAACAAGATTTAGATTGTAATTAGAGGAGGATACATTATGAAAATTTCAAAGAAAGATGCGTTGATATGGTTTGAATTTTTTGCCATGTTGCCAGAAGAAGAAGAAGTTATGCCAAAACAACAAGAAATCATTTATGCTACCTTTGCACAAATTGAGGCAGCAATTAATCATAGAAATGATATGTTGATGTCAGAAATTAAAAATTTAAAAACCTTGGAAAATAGAACTCTTTTTGTAGGAAATGAAAGCAAATTCCCAAAAGGATGTCGTTCTTGTCTGTTGGGAACTGGTTTAAGTGCAATTAGAAAAACGAATAAATGTAATGCAGAGTGTAAGTTCTGTTATAATTATGGAGAACTAGATGATATGTTTCCTATTGGGGAAGGTATGTGGGAAATCGGAGGTACAAAATTTTATGAAAAGGATATTGACTTACTTCTTTCTATCCACAAAAAACCTACTGGTGTTTCCTACGTTTATTTAGAGCCATTTATGGAAATTGAAAAATATTATTCTGTTATAAAGAAATTTAGGGATGCTCAAGTTTATCAACATTTATATACAAATGGTACTTTAGCTACAGAAGAGACATTGAAAGCATTAGGTGAAGCTGGTCTTGACGAGATACGTTTCAACTTGGGTGCATCTAATTGTTCAGACAAAGTTATTGAGAATATTAAAATAGCGAAAAAATATATTAAAAATGTAGGCATTGAAACTCCAATGACTCCAGAGTTTTTTGAAGCCTTTTTTAAGAAAAAGCAAGCAATCTTAGGGACAAACCTTGATTTTATAAATTGTGCAGAACTGCATTTAAATCAAAATAACATAGATAATTATTATGGGGAAAATATGTATATCTCAAGACATGGCTACATATCTCCAATTTGGAGCAGGGAATTAACTTTAAAATTCATGAAGATAGCCGATGAAGAAAACTGGGATTTAGTAGTTCATGATTGCTCAAACCATACAAAATTTGCTAGGGATTTGAATTTGAGTAGTAAAGAAGGTAAGTGGTTTGGAGCAAGTAATTATGGCTGTGAATTTCCTAGGATTCCATATGAATCATTTTTACCAATACTACGTTATGACAATTTTAAATTTTTAAGTGAAGAAGAATTGCCTGAAGACTATAAGGCAGGAAAATTGCTTTTTTAGATAAATAAAGGTTATTAATATTGAAGAGAAAAATAGCGGAAATATTGAATTTTCCGCTATTTTTACATTGATGTACAATTTAAGTGTTAATGGTGATGGAAAAACTTTAATTAGTATTTCATATATAAAAAGAATGTAATTAAATTGTAAATAGATATTAAAGTGTGTTTTATGTTTTCATACGCACATTTTTGTTGTTAAATGGAATATAATATTTCGATAAATCAAACAAATATTATTATAATAAGATTACTTTTATTTGAACTATTTTTATTAATGAATTAAAATAGAGGTATAATAAGAAGCTAGGAAGGTGAACTAATGAAGCTTACGAATTATGAAGATTTAATCATGAAAAGAGCAATGGATCTTTTTGCAGAGGAAGGACTAAAGTTCTTTGGTATAAACAAAAAAGTTAAGGAACTTGGACCAACAGAGTTAGTAGTTTTAGAAACTAAAAATATGTTTATGGATTATACTTTCCTAATGGAAGATGATACTTTTATACATTTTGAATTTCAAACAACTAATAAAGGGAAAATAGATTTAAGAAGATTTAGAGCCTATGAAGCGTTATTAAGTCATCAAACAGGAAAAGATGCAATTACATATGTTGTTTACTCAGGCAACATAAAAAATCCAGAAAATAATTTAGAAACAGGAATAAATGAATACAAAGTTAATTCAATATATATGGCTGATAAAGATGGAGATAAGATATATAATGATATTGTAGAGAAAATAAAATCTGGAATAGAGATTACAAAACAAGATATAATATCTTTAACATTCACGCCTATTATGGGTGGAAAGATAAGTAAAGTAGATAAAATACTTAATGCTATAGATGTAGTAAAAGATGTAAATAAAGATTATAAGTATGATGTGGAATCAATACTATATGCTTTTGCAAATAAATTTTTAAGCGGAAAAGATTTGGAAAAAGTAAAGGAGGAATTGAGAATGACTGAACTTGGTAAAAGTCTAATAGAAGAAGGAATGGAAAAGGGAATAAAGAAAAAAACTTTAGATGTAGTTAAAAAAGCAATAAAAAAAGGTTTAGACAATGAAACGATAAAAGAATTAACAGATTTGGATATTGAAAAAATTCAATTAATAAGGGAAACAATAGAATAAGTAAATATAGTTAAAGAGTTAATAAATTAATATACTAAACTATAAGATTAATTGGAAGCTAGCTTATTATTAGGCTAGTTTTTTTCTTGTGCAAAACTAAGGATAGCATAAAAAATAAAGATATTGATGAAATAACATAAATGTATGATTAAGGAAGACTAGTGAGTTAATCACTGGTCTTTTTATTGTAATAGTATATATTTGTTTGGTAATATTGGGATTAGTCATATTGCCAAAATCTTCATAAATCCCACTATAGCAGTAGTATATGTTATTTCCCCATTTACCACAGTAGTTAGCGGACTTAAAAAAAGATAAGAAAACTTAAAGACGAATTAGATTTCATAGATAGCAAGTCATTAGAAGAATGGATAAAAAAATCTATAGGAACTGTTCATACATTTCAAGGTAAAGAAACTCCTATTGCTATAATTTGTTTGGGGGTAGATGAAGACCATGAAGGAGCGGCAAATTGGGCGTCAAATTCACCGAATATATTAAATGTAGCAGTAACAAGGGCTAGAAAGAAAGTTATTATAGTAGGAAATAAAAAATTGTGGGGATATAAAGATTACTTTAAAGAAGCTTTGAAGGAAATTGGTTAATGGAGAATATAAGTAAAGTAGATAAAATACTTAATGATATAGATGTATTAAAAAAAATGTATTGTAAAAAATAATATAGAAATCTAAGTTAGAGAAGGTGGATATATTACAGCTAAGAAAGGAACTGAAAAACGTTCTGAATATAAGGAAACAAACTAAAAACATCAAACAAATACTAAAAAGGCAAACACCACCAAATAACATATAGTAGATTTTAAGAAATCCTTTGATTTATAATAATTTTGGTTTATAAATCAAGAAAGGAAAATTCAGATTTATAAATAAAGGAGAGAAATTTATGGCAAACAAATTAAAAAATAAAAAAGAAAATGGTAATAAAAATAAAAAATCTAAAGAGCCAAATCCAGTTGTTATAGATGGAGATTCACATATGTCAAAGCCAGTAAGAGGATTAAACTAAGGATTATATAATTTGTTGACTTGACATGTAAATCATGATATTATTTTATGAAAAGAGAATTAGTACCTTTAAGATTAGTCCAGAGAGACTAATAAGGTCGTATAGATTTATAGGCTTAAATTACCAATTTATAAGTTTATGATTGATATAGTTATTTTTACGACCTTTTATAGAAATATAAAAGGTCTTTTTTATTAATCAAAATCAACCTTGAATGAAAAATTGTACTAGTTCTCCTTAAAAAAGGAGGAAGATTTATGAGTAAAAAACAACATGTAGACAAAGATTATTCATTTGAATCAGTAAAGGAAAAAGACAAGAAAGGATTTATTTCAATGTTTGCAGTTATGCTAGGTTTTACATTTTTCTCAGCTAGTATGCTCACAGGTGGAACATTAGGAGTAGCACTATCAATAAAGGATTTTGCTTTAGCTGTATTTTTAGGAAATTTAATATTAGCAATTTATACAGGAGCACTGGCATATATAGGAGCAGATACAGGACTTTCAATGCATTTATTAGCAAGATATTCTTTTGGAGAAAAGGGAGCATATTTACCATCTTTATTAACAAGTTTTACTCAAATAGGATGGTTTGGAGTTGGGGTTGCCATGTTTGCAATACCAGTAAGTAAAATAACAGGAATAAATATATATTTGCTAGTAGCAGTATCAGGATTATTAATGACTTCAACAGCATATTTTGGAATGAAATCTTTAACCATATTAAGTGTAATAGCAGTGCCAGCCATAACATTGTTAGGATGTACATCAATGTTTAAAGCTGTAAACGCAATAGGAGGTGCTTCACAATTATTAAATATAGCACCGAAAGGAAAAATGGGATTGGTTACAGCAGTAACTTTATGTGTAGGATCTTTTATAAGTGGAGGAAGTACAACACCAGACTTTGTAAGATTTGCAAAAAATAAAAAGATTGCAGTAACAACAACAGTAGTAGCTTTTTTCATAGGTAATTCATTAATGTTTTTATTTGGAGCTATAGGAGCAATGGCTACAGGATATTCAGATATATCAGATGTTATGATATCACAAGGACTTATAATACCAGCAATATTAGCATTAGGATTAAACATATGGACAACCAATGACAATGCTATATATACATCAGGACTTGGAATTTCAAATATAACAAAAATTCCTAAAAGTAAGGTGGTAATTTTTAATGGAATACTAGGTACTATAGGTGCTTTATGGTTATATAATAATTTTGTAAGTTTTTTAAGTTTATTAGGAGCAATGATTCCAGCAATTGGAGGAATAATAATAGCTGATTATTTCTTTGTAAGAAAAAGAAAATACGAAAGTCTTAAAGAAGCTAATTTTAAAGTGATAAATTATAAAGCTATAGGAGCTTGTATATTAGGAATATTAGCTGGAAAATATTTAACTGTAGGAATTCCATCAATAAATTCATTAATTATAACAGGAGTAATACATATTATATTAGAAAAAGCTATCAAAGAAAAAACACAAAAAAATGTACAGTGTGATGAGTACGTTGCTTAATATTAAGATAATTTTTTAGTGATATTAATAAGAGGGTGAATATATGTTAATAAAAAATCTTAAATTTACAGATAAAAATGAATTAGTTGATATAAGAATTGAAAATGGTATATTTAAAGAAATAAAAAATAATTTAGAAGCATATAAAGATGAGGAAATTATAGATGGAAAAGGTAATCTGGCTCTTCCACCTTTTATAGAACCCCATGTTCATTTAGATACAACTCTTACAGCAGGAGAACCAAATTGGAATGAAAGTGGAACTTTGTTTGAAGGAATACAAAGATGGTCTGAAAGAAAAGCATTTTTAACAAAAGAAGATGTGAAACAAAGAGCTAAAAAGGCATTAAGCTGGCAAATAGCTAATGGTATACAACATGTTAGAACTCACATTGATACAACGGATGAATCATTATTAGCACTAAAGGCTATGTTAGAAGTTAAAGAAGAAATGAAAGACTATGTGGATATACAAATAGTAGCTTTTCCTCAAGAGGGAATTTTATCTTATAAAGGAGGCTTAGAACTTTTAGAAGAGGCTTTAAAATTAGGAGCTGATGTAGTTGGAGCTATACCACATTTTGAATTTACTAGAGAATATGGAGTAGAATCAATTAATAAAATCTTTGAACTTGCAAAAAAATATGATGCATTAATAGATATTCATTGTGATGAAATTGACGATGAACAATCAAGATTTTTAGAAACTGTAGCTACTAGGGCATTAGAAACAGGAATGAAAAATAAAGTTACAGCTAGTCATACTACAGCTATGCATTCTTATAACAATGCTTATACATATAAATTGTTTAGACTTTTAAAAATGTCTGATATAAACTTTGTTGCAAATCCTCTTGTAAATACACATTTACAAGGAAGGTTTGATACATATCCAAAGCGTAGAGGAGTTACTAGAGTAAAAGAATTAAAAGATGCTAATATTAATGTTTGTTTTGGACATGATGATATTTTTGATCCATGGTATCCACTTGGAACTGGTAATATGCTTCAAGTGTTGCATTTTGGATTACATGTGTGTCAAATTATGGGGTATAATGAGATAGATGATTCTATTAAATTCATAACAACTAATTCAGCAAAAACTTTAAATATAGAAAATAAGTATGGTATAGAAGTAGGTAAGCCTGGTAATCTTATAATTTTACCAGCCGAAAATGGCTATGATGCTATAAGACGTCAAGTGCCTGTTTGTTACTCTATAAGAGCTGGGAAAATAATAAGTAAGACAGAACCGTCTTTAACTAAGGTATATTTAGGAGAAGAAATTAACGTAAATTTTAAAAAATAAAATTTATCCATCAGAAGCAAAAATGTCCCCACAAAAAATAGTCCACGTATCTTGTTACCCAGCAACCCTTGCAAGAGATCTAAGAATATTAAATGACTTAGGATACAAAACCCTAGAAGTACAACCAGTAGATATGTTTCCTCAGACCGCTCATACAGAATGTGTTACAGGGACCTATGGTAGAGAAAGATGCATTGTTAGTGAAGAATACTTATTAAAAATGGAGCAAAAATATGGAGGTCATACTTAAAACTATGGAATCAGAATATTTAAGAAAAAATGAGTTAACTGAAAAATTGTTAGCTTACTATGAAGAATCTTGTTTAGATCAGAGTGTTTTGATTGGGTCATTGATTTCACAAGAAGCAAGGGAATTTATTGTGAACAATGCTAATGCATTCATTTTTGGATTAATATCTGATCAATCTACAAAAGCTGAATTAGCGTGGTCTTTACCATTTCACTTAAAGAAAAGACTAGGTCATTATGATATGCACAAGATGGGTAGTGAGGGATATGAGCATGAAATAGAGGCGGCGATAAAAGATAAGCCTGCTTTACATAGATATCCAGGAAGAATAGCTAATTATCTTTATTTAGCGAGTAAGCATATTATAGATAATTATCAAGGAAATGCTGCTAATATTTGGTCAAGTACAGACAGTGCTAAAGAAATAATTGGCCGATTATGTGCTTTTAAAGGTATTAGTTCAAAAAAAGCTGCTCTTGGAACAATGTTATTAGTAAGAGATAAAGGCGTCTATGTAAAGGATGCTCATATTATTGATATTGCTTATGATATACATGTTAGAAGAGTCTTCTTAAGAATTGGATTGGTTAAGAGTGATACATTGGAGCAAGTGACTGAAGTGGCGAAACTAATTTATCCTGATTTTCCAGGAAAACTTACTACTCCTATTTGGGTTATTGGAAGGGAATATTGCCGACCAACAAACCCATTATGTGATAATTGTCCTATTTCTAACTTATGCGAAAGAAAAATTCATTTAGGCGGAGATATACGTGCATAATTAGATTGAAACTAATATTCATATTGAAGAGTTTTGTATGTCCCTCAGACTTTAGATTTGAGGGACTTTTTGTTTAAGATGGGTGAACTTTCATGTAAGACTTATGTTATACACTCCTAGACAATAGGCTAGGAGTTTTTTGTAATAGTATATTTTTATTTAGTAATATAGTTATATTGACAAAATCTTCATATAAGAGTATGTTAAGTATAACTAGTATAAAAAGTAATACTGAGAGGAAGAGTGCTATGAATAAAAAAGCTTGGGAAGATAAATATATGGGTTCTGTGAAGGTAGGTCCAAAGGGGCAGATTGTTATTCCAAAGGAAGTGAGAGATATGTTTAATATTTCTTCAGGAGATACTTTAATTTTGCTTGCAGATGCTAAAAAAGGTATTGCAATTGAACGGTATGAGATTTTTTCTAAGATTGCTGATGCAATTTTTGCAGGTAAAGCGCGGGAGATTTATCCATCAGAATCGGAAGAAGATTCACTTATTTTTGCCAAAGAAATAAAAAAATTTAGTGAGTCTGAAGGAGAATATGATGAGTAAAATAGTATTTTTCAGTATCCCAGCTCATGGGCACACTAATCCTACTATAGCAGTAGTAGATGAATTAGTAAAACGTGGTCATGAAGTTTGGTATTATTCATTTTATGAATTTCAGGAGAAGATTGAAACTGCAGGTGCAAAATTTATTTCATGTGATAACTATTTGCCAGAACTTACACCGGATATAGAAAAGAAAGTAGGAAAGGATTTTGCATCCCTTATAGAGATGGCAGCAGATATGACTATGAGTCTAGATGAAAAGGTATGTAGAGATCTTAAAGAATTTCAGCCACATTGTATAGTATCAGATTCTATGTGTATTTGGGGAAAATTATTTGCAATAAAATTAAATGTACCATATATTTGCTCTACTACGACTTTTGCAATGAATAAATATACTGCAAAGCTAATAAAACAGGGGTTAAAAGAAATGTTTCGTATGTTTATAGGTATTCCAAGAATTAATAAAAAGATAAAGCTCCTCAGGGAAAAAGGTTATAATGTAAAAAACTTTATAGGTATTATCCAAAATGACAATGATACTGATACAATTGTTTATACATCTAAAGAATTTCAGCCTATGGTAGAAACATTTTCGGATAAGTATGCTTTTGTAGGGCCTTCTTTCCGGGTTCCAGAAGTAGAACAAATTAAAAAGAAATATCCGCTGATTTACATTTCATTGGGGACCGTACTGAATCAAAATAGACATTTTTATGAAAACTGCATTAAGGCATTAGGTGATGTGGATTGTCAAGTTATTATGTCTGTTGGAGAGAAGGCAGATATTTTTAGCTTTGGTAAGTTACCAGATAATTTTAAGGTTTATCCTAAAGTTGAACAATTAAAAGTTTTACAACAAACTGATGTATTTATTACTCATTGTGGAATGAACAGCATAAGCGAAAGTTTATATTTTGGTGTACCATCAGTTTTATTTCCATTACACAGTGAACAAGCTATGGTGGCAAATCGAGTAGCAGAATTAAATGCTGGAAAAAGGTTGAAGTCAGATGCTGTAAATAGTATTCGAGAAACTGTTTTACAAGTATTAAATGATATATCCTACAAAAGAAATGCAGAAGTGATTTCTAAAAGCTTACAAAAAGCTGAAGGAGCTAGTGCAGCTGCAAATAAGATAGAGAAGGTTTGTAATGAAAGCACTACAGAATAAAGAAGTAGGAGATAAGATGCATTTCTTTAGGTAGTGAAATTCAGAAAATCTTAAGATTGTATTCACTTATTCTTAAATTTTTGTTGATATTATAATCATGCCAATAATTAAATTTTGATTCAACAACAAGGAGCAACTAATTAGTTGTTAAAAATATACTCAAATATAAATAAATATAGACAAAAGTATATTTTTAAAACAAAAGCTCCCTACATTCGTAAAGAGTGTAGAGTGATGATTTAAAATTATCCAAAACTCCTTTAATTGCTGGAAGTCCCTAAAGATGCATTGACTACAACGTAAGGATGAAATAAGCCTAAGCGTGATAGTTATGAAAGTAGAAAAAACTAATGTGTATGGCATATGGTTAAATCCTAAGTGTTTTTAATAATGGGTAATCAGCAACCAAGCCCCGAATAGGGGAAGGCTCAACGACTAGAGAGGAATCTCGTACCTGCAAGTGTGGGGAAATGGGGAGTTCCCTAAAATAGGGAAGTGATATAGTCTGTGCTCATATGAAAATATGAGAAGTTCATAAGAGAACTGGTATGGAGTAACGAACCATATTGAACGCTCTAAAAATATATACAGATGTCGATTAGATAATTAAACAACCGTATTTTAAAATTTTATAAATACTTATACTTTAAAAGTAAACCTTAAAGAATTATGTTTATTCAAGATATAGCGGAATTAATAGTATCCCATTATTAAACAAGGAAAGACAAATAAGAAATGAATGGGTAAAATCAGAATTTACAAAACAATGGAAATTACCTGCTCGTTATTGGAAATTAGCATTAACTGAAGCTATAGGAAATATTAACTCTCAATGGTCTAATATAAAGAATAAAATTAAAAAACAGGTTAAAGTTAATGAGAATTTATCATATGAAGATAAACATTATATAAATTGTATTGTTAAATTTAATAGTTATTATCATAAAGTATTAACCAATCAAAAATTTGATATTCCTAAGATATTTGAAAACAAAAACTTAAATTTTAAATATCTAAATAATCTTATTAGAAGATATACTAGAAAATATAAAGGACATATACCATATTCTAAAGTAGGGAAAACATTTTCTATAGATACTGGACTATATTCTTACAAAAATGATTGTATTAATATAACTTCTACAAAGAAAGGTAAAAGAATATCTATAGAATTAACTGACAACAATAAGTATGATAGAACAATGATAGTTAAAATAATAGATAATAGAATAGTTATAAATTGTCCTTTAAAAATAAAAACTAGAAAGAATAAAAGTACTAATATTATAGTAATAGATAAAGGTTATAGATATTTATTTGCAGTATCAAGTGAAAATTTTTATGGAGAAAATCTTAATAATTATCTTAGTAAGGAAACTGAAAGATTAAATAAAGTTAATACTCAAAGAAATAGATTTTGGGCATTGTATAACCAATATATTGAACAAGATAATATTGAGAAAGCTAATAAAATAAAAGAAAACAATCTAGGAAAAGTAAAATATAATCATAATAAATTAAAACATGACCAAACAGTAAAATCTTATATAAACTATTCATTGAATCAATTAATAAAAGAAGAAAAACCGAAAGAAATAGTTTTGGAAAACTTAGATTTTGTTAATTGGAACGACAAGTATCCTAAAGATGTAAAACGTAAATTATCAAGATGGATTAAAGGTTATATAAGAGAAAGATTAGAGTATAAATGTGATTTTTATAGTATTAAATATACTTATATAAATCCAGCCTATACAAGTAAAGCATGTAGTGTTTGTGGCGGCTTTGGTAAAAGAGATGGTGATGTATTTACTTGTCCTAAATGTGGTGAATTTCACGCTGATATTAATGCAAGTAAAAATATACTAAATAGAAAATATGATAATGACATTACTTTATATACAAATTATAAAAAAGTTAAGGAGATATTAGAAAATAGATTAAAAGTAAGTTAATTTTGAATTGATATTAAAAGAATATTTAATCACAAATATATGTACCTCAGAAATGAAGCATATATTTTACTGGAAGAACTAGGGGTTAAATAAATCTTTAAATTATAAAATTTTAAAATACGGTTGTAGGATAATTTAGTGAGTTGTAACTAGGAATTAGTTAGTTATAACGAGCTTTATGAACTGGTACATCCAAGACTTAAAACTATCATAAGATAGAATAAGTGCGAATTATCTAATTTGAATACATTTGTATACATTTTTAGAACTAGGACTATTGTGTTAATAATTAGATACTTAATTGCCTATATTCGTACATGTATTATGTATGTTGCTCATACTGATTATTTAATTAACATTATTCGCATATGTATTTTATGTATTGTATTTCAAAAAGGATTTTATCTAAGGGCTAAGAAGAGGGAAGGAGGAGTTTCCCGTAAGCATCTTCTATGGGTATTTATTTTTTTATTGTATATGGGAGCTGTTTATGGCGTAACAGGTATAGGAACAATTTGGGATGTGCAAAGGTTTGTTACCGCATCTACATCTAAATTTGATCGAATTTATTTAGTTCCATTCTCTAGTTCTGAGGTAATGATGCCCTATGTTTTGAATATTATAATGACGATACCATTAGGATTCTTGTTACCATTGATTTGGAAACAATTTCGAACAATTAAAAAGGTTGCCTTATCGGGCTTTTTGTTATCCTTATGTATTGAGTTAAGTCAATTGTTCACTCAAAGTCGAACCACAACGACAGATGATTTAATTATGAACACCCTAGGAGCTATTATCGGATATTTCATCTTTAAAGCATTCTTTCACATCATCTTGAAAAAAAATAGCAACGAAAAAGATGAAATAACATCATCTTCAGTTGTCATCAAACACGAAGCAATCTTTTATTTAGTATTATCATTTTTGGGAATGTTTTTATTTACTATTTAGGGCTTTTCGCCATCAATAATACTTGATAAAAAATAAAATCAATATAATATAAATGACAGACTACAATCGAATGAGAGTAGGACGTATAGTCTTAGGAACTTGATATTATCAATGTTTCCAAGGCTTTTTCTTTGCTTGTAATATGATATATCCTATAAAAAAAATGCAGAAGTAATTTCTAAAAGCTTACAGAAAGCTGGAGGAGCTAGTGCAGTTGCAAATAAGATAGAGAAGGTTTGTAACGAAAGCTTAGATATAGATTGATAAGGGTAGAATTAATATAATCATTAACAATTGTAATTTAGGCTGATGTCTACAAGGAGAAAAGAAGTATGAGTATGGCCGAATTAAAGCTATTGTTCCCAGGGGAGAAGCTAGATGCTCTCCGCTTTTTTATTTTGGAAGAAATAGGAAAATACTGTAATAGTTAAAAAAAGGAAGATTTTTTTGGCTATTTAGAATTTTAGGCTTACTATGGTCACTACATAAGATTGACTGTGATATAACAGTTATGCTATAACGGAGACATTAACTCCACTAATAAAATACTGTGAAGCATACCATAATTTTAATATGGACAAGCAAAATCATAAGTTACTAAAATTATAGGCTGTTTCTTTCCTATAAAGATAAATGATTTTTTGTAGCTAACAGCCATTTGTGGATTTAGGTAATAAATATAAGCAGCATTATATGGAACCAATAAAGCACTAGCAGAAAGAAAGTGTCAAGAGGAGGTGAATTTTAAGGCAATCATAACGCGGTTAAAGTGTTGTCAAAGAGAAAGAGGGAAAAGTTTATTAGTAACCTTATTCTTGATGATATCACTACCTCTCTATAGAAAAGATTAATGAATCAGAAAAGGAATATCCTAAGCAAAAATACTGACTAAAGCATCATATAATCAGGTTTTATCTAATGAAAATACCTTACTGTAGGCTACCATTAGAGATGCAACATCTGAGTAAGCAGCATGTGATACTTAAGACGGTGGGACAAGCTCTCGTAACAATGCAATTAATGTAATGATTTGTAAAAAAATGAACAAGCTAACCTTCTCTAATGTCCTTTTAAGAATAATTAACATTAGGATATTTCAATTAAAAGTTACTATTAACTTAATCAAAATAAGTTATAGCCTAGCTGCTGGCTACAGAATTTATAATGTAAAGGAGCATAGGTAGGTATGAAAAGATCTTATTTTAAAAGGATTATGGCGTCTATTATTATCATCTGTATAGTTTTTGGTTTTACCTCAATTTCTACTGTAAAAGCTGGTGATAACAGTGATGCTACAGTAGTTGGAAATGATTATCCCATAGTTATGGTACATGGATGCTTTGGTTGGGGAAGAAATGAAGGAGCCGGTCTCTATTACTGGGGAGGTAAAGAAAGCTTGACTCAAAAGCTTACCGAGAAGGGTTATACTGTATATTCTCCATCTATCGGACCTGTTTCAAGTAACTGGGATAGGGCATGTGAGCTGTATACATATATTGTAGGCGGCACAGTTGATTATGGTGAATCACATTCTAAAAAATGTGGACATGCAAGATACGGACGTAGTTATCCAGGCGTGTACAAACAAATTGGAACAAAAGATTCATCTGGAAATATTAAAAAAATTCATCTAATTGGACACAGTATGGGAGGACAGACAATCCGTCTATTGGCACAGCTTTTGGAAAATGGAGATCCTGATGAATTAGCATTTACCACAGACGGAAGTATCAATTCCCTTTTTACTGGGGGCAAATCATGGGTATCCAGTATTACATCTATTGCTACTCCACATGATGGAAGTCAGGAAGCACATATAAAATATGGTATTGAGCCTCTTACACATCAATTTGTTGCAGCTATTGCCGCAATAAAAGGAAAAAATGTTAATTTAGGTGACCTAGATTACGATTTTCAATTAGATCAGTGGGGTCTTAGAAGAAACCCTGGTGAATCACGTTTAGCCTACAACAATAGAGTAATTAAAAGTGGAATTTGGAAGAAAACCAAGGATTTAAGTGTTTGGGATTTGTCGCCAGAAGGAGCCCAGGAATTTAATTCCTACGTTAAGGCACAAAGTGATATTAATTATTTTTCAATTGCATGTGTAAATACTCATGAAGATAAATTCACTCATTTTCAAGTGCCAAATAAAAATATGAATCCTATTCTTGTGAAAAGCTCCATATTTATGGGGAGGTATACAAACAATAAGAGTGGTGAAGTTCCTATAGATAAAAGCTGGTGGAGAAATGATGGCGTTGTGAGTGTAATATCAGCTACAAATCCTAAGGTCGGTTCATCAGACCAAATAGTTGATTATAGCGGAACTGCAGCAAAAGGTACATGGAATTATCTTGGTGAATTTGATAATACAGATCATATTGAAGTTTGTGGAATGAAATATGATCGAAACAGAATTGAACAAATGTATTTCAATGTGGCAGAAATGCTTTCAAAACTTCCTGTTGAATAATTCATAAAATTTGATATCAAGAAATTATTAATAATAAACTATACACTAAAACACCAGACTTTAAATATGTATTATGATAGGGATAAACGGAGGTAAGAGTGTTATGAAAAATGGATATAAGACAGCACAGGTAGCAAAGATAATAGGTATACATCCTAATACAGTGAGATTGTATGAAAAACTAGAATTGATACCTAAACCTCAAAGATTATCCAATGGATATCGAGTTTTCTCAGATTTTCATATTGCACAATTTAAGCTGGCTAGGACAGCGCTTAAAGTGGAGGTGCTGCAAAGTGGTCTTAGGAAAAATATGATTAATATTATTAAATTATCTGCCCAAGGTGAATTCCAAAAGGCAATTGTATCTACTAACAACTATATAGATCAAGTCAAAATAGAACAAAAAAATGCAGAAGAGGCAATAAAAATTACAAAAAAATTACTCTCTGGTATACAGGAAACAGAAGATAATATAGCTTTCACAAGAAAACAAACTGCAGATTACTTGAATATTACCATAGACACGTTAAGAAATTGGGAGATGAATGGGTTATTTTCTGTGAAAAGAAAACAAAATGGATATCGGGTATACACTAAAAATGATATTCAATTATTGAAGATAATACGTTCTTTACGTTGTGCAAATTATTCTCTTGCAGCAATTTTGCGCATGGTAAGTGAGCTATCTAATAATTCAGAAATCGATATACGAGAAGTTATTGATACCCCAAAAACTGATGAAGATATTGTAACAGTATGTGATGAGCTTCTTACTTCACTAAGTAATGCAAAGTTAAATGCAAATTGTGTTTTAAGTCAGCTAAAAGCCATGCAGGAAAAATTTAATATAAATCCTACAGTATAACACCAGACTTTATTCTGGTGTTATTCTTTTTTATGTATTAAAAGAATAGGAGGTTTTTAGACATGGAAACAGTTAAAATTCATGGCTTATGCAAATCATACGGAAATATACAAGCTGTAAATAAGGTTAGCATATCCGTTAAAAGTGGAGAAGTATTTGGATTACTTGGCGCTAATGGAGCAGGAAAAAGTACCACCATTGAATGTGTTTTAGGTACGAAAAAATTTGATAGTGGCTCAATTTCTATTTTAGGAATGAATCCACAAACACAGAGAAAGGAATTATATCAGAGAGTTGGAGTACAATTTCAAGAATCAAACTATCAAGACAAACTAACAGTAGCAGAACTTTGCGAAGTTACACAAGCTCTTTACAAACAGCCAGTAGATTATGAAGAATTGCTAAAACAGTTTGGCCTTTCAGATAAATGTAAAAGTCAAGTCAGTGAGCTATCAGGCGGGCAAAAGCAACGGCTATTTATTATACTTGCTTTAATTCCTAACCCAAAAGTTGTGTTTTTAGATGAACTGACTACAGGACTTGACACTAGAGCAAGGAGAGAAGTATGGAAAGGACTTTTAGATTTAAAAAAGAAAGGACTTACTATCTTTTTAACTTCCCATTTCATGGATGAGGTAGAAGTATTGTGTGATAGGATTTGTATTCTTAAAAAAGGAGAGAGCATTTTCTATGGAACAGTGCAGGAAGCAATTGTAAAAAGCCCATATGAAAAATTTGAAGAAGCATATTTATGGTATACAGATGAGAGGGGAGATAACTAATGAGAGCATTTAGAAAAATGTTGAAAACAGAGCTGAAATTATCACTGCGAGGAATGGATATGTTTATTTTTGCAATTTGCATGCCAGTAGTGGTAACAATCCTTATTGGTATAATCTATGGAGATAAATCAGCATTTAATGGTGCGGAATATACTTTTTTAGAGCAATCATTTGGAGCTATTACTACAATTGCAATATGTGCAGGTGGTGTCATGGGATTGCCATTGGTGGTATCCGATTATCGGCATAAAAAAATTCTAAAAAGGTTTAAAGTAACACCTATAAGCCCAGCTATGATTTTAATAGTCCAGGTAGTAATTTATGCATTTTACGCTATTGTTTCACTTATACTTGTTTATGCTGTTGCAGTAATTTTCTTTGGCTTTCGATTAAATGGTTCTTGGATCCAGTTTTTAGCTTCTTATTTCTTAGTAATGGGTTCTATGTTTAGTATAGGGCTTATGGTGGGTGGAATTGCTCCAAATTTAAAGACAGCAAGTGTTGTAGCGAGTATATTATATTTCCCTATGTTGATTTTTTCAGGAGCAACGCTGCCTTATGAAATTATGCCAAGAGCACTTCAAAAGTGTTCCAATATACTACCCTTAACGCAAGGAATAAAGCTTTTAAAAGCGTCTTCACTTGGCTTAGCTGTAGATAGTATAATTACGCCAATTATTGTGATGATTGCCCTTATGGTAATATGTACTAGTATAGCTATTGGATTTTTCAAATGGGAATAATGAAATCACATGATGATGGATTATTTAAAAATACCTTACCCTGTGGTATAATTTTGAATATAGATAAAGCATTAAGGGGGTGGCATTTTGGCTCAGCAATATACCAAAAAAATGATTCGTGAGGTATTTATAAAGATGCTGAATGAGCGTCCACTTAACAAGATCACAGTTAAAGATATTGCTACAGCATGTGAGATAAATAGAAATACTTTTTATTATTACTACACAGATATATATGCACTTTTGTCAGAGATATTCCAAATAGAACTTCAGACAGTAATTGATGAATATAATGATACACTTTCTTGGGAGGAGAGTTTTATTGTAGCCGCTAGATTTGCTTTAGAAAACAAAATAGCTATTTATCATGTATATAATTCCATGCGGAGAGAAGAAGTAGTAAACTATATATATAATGTATCAGGAAATGTGATGATTCGGTATGTTGAAAAAGTAAGCGATGGTATATCAGCTTCTTTAGGAGATAGAAAACTGATTGCTTCCTTTTATCAGTGTGCTCTCACTGAAATGGTGCTACATTGGATTGCTACCGGGATGAAGGAGGATCCTGATACTATAGTTAGACGAATCGGGTACCTCTTCGATGGAAACATTGAGTTATCCCTTAAGCGAAGTGCTGGTCTAAGTGATGCCTAGTAAAAAGTAATAGGAGATTCCTTTTTATCAGACATTTTGTCCTCAATGCCTAAAAATTAGATAAATAAACTGCGGTGTTCAAATTTCGAACACCGCAGTTTGTTTATCTAATGAAAAAGACATAAAAAAACTATATTATAGATTTATAGGAATCTTACAGATAATAAGTATCCATAAAATTAAGGAGAGGATTTATTATTTATTACACCATAGGGCTACTAGTAGAGTGAATATAGAAGTACTCTAAACATAATAGTAGGGTTTGGAAAGCTATTAAAAAATTAAGAAAGAAGGAGATAATAATGAAATTAAAGACACATGATGATAGACTTACCCTTACAAATGGAACTTATCATGCTTTAGTAAATGCAAGAAAACCTAAGGGAATTGAAGATAAAAAAGCTTATTTAATTGGTACTGGAATTGGTGCCTTAGCTGCTGGCTGTTTCTTAATTCGTGATGCTCATATGGAGGGCAGCAAGATTACCTTCTTAGAACAATTAGATATTCCTGGTGGATCTTTAGACG
>OGSC01000254.1_pt1 | contig 39821 bp, 32 predicted proteins | sample 1573751 | NCBI WGS metagenome assembly OGSC01 (sample SAMN03295840, study PRJEB24534) | human gut metagenome | isolation source: fecal sample 8 from infant 5 | host: Homo sapiens | place: USA: Pittsburgh, PA | collected 2014-07
ACAGATACATAACAAAACTAAAGGAAAAAGAAATATAAACTAAAGAAAATATAAAGATTATAGAATAGCATTTAAAAATTAATTCTGTACAAAATTTAAGGTAGTGTTAAGGTAAAATACACCTTTATGTAATATTCAGATGATAACCTAAAAGTCAATAGATAGTTTAACATGTAATAAATTTTTAACTATTTAAGATAAAAAACAAATGAAATTAAAATAGGAAAGGAAGGTGAAATCCCTTATAAGTTTACTAAACTGATAATACAGTTAATTTTTGTAACTTTTATATAAGGATTCTTTATGGCAAATAATTTATTTTTATTTAGTATAATAATTTTATTTATTGGATTTTTTTTCATGGGAATGAGTAAATTATCCTTTAAATGGAGAGCTTTTACAAATAAGCCAGCTTGGAATGGAGCAACTATACCATTTTTAATGATAGGACTTGTATTTTTTATAATTGGATTAATATTAGTATATAGTTTTTATCCATTCAAATAACAAGAGCTCCCTAAGGAGCTCCTAATAGCTTTTCTATTTCTCTATAAGCTATAAAAATAGCATAGATCATAAATATAATTTTTCACCAGATAAAAATATTACAATTAATAATACTCTGATATTTTGTAACTAATTTCTAAAAATATGCCACATTGCATTATTTCTGCCTCTAGCGAACACATCTGTTCTGTTTGGCCCCCAGGATACTGCAGCTGGATCAGAGGTTATAATATTTCCTCCAATCATTGACCAATTACTCCAACGTGATCCGTTCCAAGACCTGGTCATCAATTGATTGTTTGCTCCCCTAGCAAATACCTCTAATCTATTAGATCTTCTAGAAGAAACAGCGGGACCAGAAGTTAATCTTCCTCCAAGGTCTTCCCATCTACTCCAGCGAGATCCATTCCACCATAAATGATTCAGACGGTTACCTTGGCCGCGTGCAAATACATCAATTCTATTGTTTCCCCAAGACACAGCTGCTGGTGAAGAGGTTAATCTTCCACCAAGACTTTCCCATTCACTCCAACGAGAACCATTCCACCATTTATGCCAAAGAGCATTATCTGTTCCCCTTACAAAAGTATCTATTCTATTAGGTGCCCATGAAGATGCGGCTGGTGAAGATGTCAAGACACCTCCAAGACTTTCCCAGCTGCTCCAGCGAGAACCGTTCCAAAATATATGCCACATAGCATTATCTGTACCTCTAGCAAATACATCAATTCTATTATTTCCCCAAGATACAGCTCCAGGAGCAGAAGTTAATCTTCCTCCAAGACTTTCCCATTCGCTCCAACGAGAACCATTCCACCATTTATGCCAAAGAGCATCATCTGTTCCCCTTGCAAAAGTATCTAATCTGTTAGGAGCCCATGAAGATACTGCTGGTGCGGAAGTTAAAACTCCTCCAAGATTTTCCCAGCGACTCCATCTACCACTAGGAAATGGTATGTTCACCTGCCTATCTAAAGATCTAGTATCATTAGAATCTTCCTCATCATAAAAAAGATCATCCTCTTCCATGTTACTGTAATTCTCAGTCTCATCATTATAATCTTCAGCGTCATTATAATCTTCAAAATCTTCGATAGATCTCATTTGTTCATTTGGAAATGGACAAGGAAATTGCTGCATGTAACAAGGAAAACAAAAAAATAGATTATTATACATTAGGAACCTCCTTATATTATTGTTCCTGCCTAAACAGTCATCAATTATATTTTATGACTAAAAATAAAACCTGTTACACTTTAATTAGTTAGCAATCTTAAAATAAAAAATCCTATGCTTCTATTAAGCATAAGATTTTTGTTTACAGATTTATTTTTTATTTATTACTATTCATCTACTAATCTATATCCCACTCCAACTTCAGTATAAATATATTCTGGCTGAGCTGGATTCTTTTCTATCTTTCTTCTTAAACTTGCCATAAATACTCTAAGTGATTGAGTTTCATTGCCTATTGCAGAACCCCAAATATCGTGAATAATAAAATTATGAGTTAATACCTTCCCTGGATATTTACAAAGAAGAGCCATTATTTTATATTCTATTGGAGTTAAATGTATCTCTTCATTATTTATCACAACTCGCCTTTTGTTAAAATCAACAATTAAATTTTTAACTTTAAAAATATCTCTATTCTGATTTCCACCTTTATCAGTTATTGCATGCCTTAGAGCTACCCTAACTCTTGCTAGTAATTCTCCAATGCCAAAAGGCTTTGTCAAATAATCATCTGCACCTTGATCTAATGCCTCTACCTTTTGTCTCTCATTTTCTCTTGCAGAAACAATTATTATAGGAATATTAGACCATTCTCTTACTTTTTTAACAACCTCAATGCCATCCATGTCTGGAAGTCCTAAATCTAATATTATTAAATCAGGTTTGTATGACATTGAAAGTGCAATAGCTTCGTTCCCTTTATCTGTTTCAATATACTTAAATCCCTGCGCCGCTAAGGATGCCGTAATAAAATTTCTTATGGGTCTATCATCTTCAACTACAAGGATATATTGTTTATTATTCATATTTGCTTTCCTCCTTCGGAATATAAAATCTAAAAACAGCTCCTCCTGCTTTTTTGTTATAAGCATCAATCATTCCATTATGAGCTTCAACTATAGATTTACAAATAGCAAGTCCTAAACCTACCCCTCTCCTTGAATCAGATATTTTACTTCCATTTGTAAAAAATCGATCAAATATATGTGGCAATATTTCTTCAGATATTCCATTTCCATTATCAATAACCTCAAAAAACACCTTTTCTTCCTTTTCATAAGCTCTTACTTCAATCAATGAATCTTTTGGAGTAAATTTCAAAGAGTTGTCAAGCAAATTTATAAGTACCTGCTTGATTAAACTGCCATCCATTGGAGCCATTATAACATTTTCAGGAATTTTTACTTTAATCTTGCGATCTTTAAATCTTTTTGAAGTCCTTTGAACTGCTTCATATATTACTTCTTCCACAAGTTCCATATTTTTCTTTATTTCCATATTTCCTTCTTCAAATCTTGTCATACTTAGTAAATTTTCAACTAATCTTATAAGCCATTCAGTATCATCATAAACACCTTGAAGAAGTTCTTCTTTCTTATCATTAGAAATAAGATTTCCATTTTCAATAATAGTGCTTACTGATCCTTTTATACCTGCCAGAGGGCTTCTTAAGTCATGGGAAATTGATCTTAATAAGTTACTTCTTAATCTCTCACTCTCTATTTCTAATTTAGAATTTTTTTGTGTTTCAGCAAGAATTTCTCTATCTAGTGCAATAGAAATTTGGCTTGAAATAGTCTGAAAAATAAATTTTTCTTCAGTTTTGAGCACCCCATTGATGCATGATATCCCTATAACACCTAATAATTTATCCTGACCTTTTAATGGCATATAATACCCTTTTGCTCCATAAAATGTATTTGTGCCGCTACCTGATTCTTTATCATTTAAAAAAGACCAATAAGCAACAGCTTCTTCATCTTTATTCAGTAAAATATTATTTTTTTCTCCCTCGTCTGAATTATAAATAAATGGAGTTGAAAGTTTATTTTCCTGTGATAAATAGCAAACAACCGTTCTTTCTAAAAGTCTAGAAATATACTTTATTCCTATAGCTACGACATCTGCTTTCCCCGTTGCGCTTAGCAATTTTCTACTTACTCTATATAAAATCTGTGTTGTATTTTCCCTTACTAAAGAATTATGTACTTCTCTTTGAATTTTATTTGTAAGTGTTCCAATCATAAAAGTTACAGCTAACATTATAGGAAAAGTAGCTAAATAACTTTTATCATAAACCTGTAGCGAATATATTGGCTCTGTAAAAAAATAATTAAATAGCAGTACACTAATTATAGAAGATAAAAATCCCCAAAAATACCCTTTTGTTTTAATATTTACGATTATAACCCCTAAAATAAAAATCATAATGACATTGGATTCACTAAAACCTAAGTAGTAAAAAAATAATGAAATTGCTGTAGCAATAATCATTATTAAACTTGATAATAAAACTTCTTTGAAAGATATTTTGAAAATTTTATTGCTATTTTGTATATATATTCTATTTTTTTTATTAAATATTGAATTTGGTATGACATAAACATCTATATAATAATTAGATTCCATAAGCTTATCAACTATATCTTTTGCATAAAAGTGAAATAAATTATTGGGTTTCCTATGATTTTTTCCTATTACTATTTTAGTAACATTTCTAAATTTTGCATATTGAATTATTTGCTCAACTATATTATCACCATATAAAGTAACTACTTCTCCCCCTAATTGCTCTGCTAAATTAAAATTTGCATTTAATCTTTCTTTATCTTCCTTACTAAAATTTTGTGCCTTTGTGGTTTCAATATATACTGCTATCCATTTAGAATGATATGCTTCTGCCATTCTTGTAGCAGTACGGATAACTCTGGCAGATGAAGGAGAAGTTCCAATACAAGCTAAGATTGGGTCCGATGTAGGCATTACTGTTATTTGTCCTTTTGATAGTCTCATGCTTTCTACTTCATAATTTACTCTATCTGCTGTTCGTCTAAGGGCAATTTCTCTAAGTGCAAACAGGTTATTTTTAGTAAAAAAGTTATTAAAAGCTTTTTTTATCCGATCTTTACTATATATTTTTCCATCGCTAAAGCGCATTAATAACTCATCTGGTTCAATATCAATTAATTCCACTTTATCTGCTTCGTCAAATATTTTATCTGGAATGGTTTCTCTTACAGAAATATGAGTTATACTTTCAACTATATCATTTAAACTTTCTATATGTTGAACATTTAAAGTAGTATATACATCTATTCCATTATCTAAAAGCTCCTCTATGTCCTGCCATCTTTTTTTGTGTCTTTGATTACCTATATTGGTATGGGCAAGTTCATCCACTAATATTATCTCAGGTTTTCTTAAAAGCGCCTTATCTAAGTCAAATTCTCTTAAAGTTATTCCTTTATAATTAACCATTTTAGATTCTATACTTTCAATACCGTCAATTAAAGCCATAGTTTCCGGTCTTGCATGAGGTTCAATATACCCTATAATTATATCTTTACCTACTTTTTTCATATCATGGGCTTCCATAAGCATTGCATAACTTTTACCTACCCCTGCGGCATAACCAAAAAATATTTTTAGCTTTCCTTTTAAGGATTGATTTTCTTCTTTTTTCACCTGATTTAGAAGATACTCTGGATCTGGTCTTTTATCGCTATCTATTGAAATCATCTCCTACTCTAATATATAAGCTTAAATATTTAATAAAATTATACAACCTTTTATCTAACATAAAAAATTTCCCCATTAATTTGTAATATATATATTTCTTAAATAAACATTCAATTTATTTATGTTCTAAAATTGAAGCTATTTCTATATTTAATTTTAATATATTTACTCTTGGTTCTCCAAATATACCTAAACTTCTTTTTTCAGTATATTTATCTACTATTTTCTCAAGCTTAGCTTTGCTAATACCAGATGCTTTTGAAACCGCTGGTATTTGAATTTTAGCAGCTTTTGGACTTATATTGGGATCAAGTCCTGAAGCTGAACTTGTTAATAGATCTGTTGGAATATCTTCTTTTTTAACCCCAGGGTATAATTTCAAGAACTCTTCCATATCCCTTTGTACTCTTTCTTTAAGCTCTTTATTAGAAGGTGCTAGATTCTCGGAGCCTGAACTAACTCCACTATAAGCTATTTTTCCATACTTATCTAATTTTGTATCTGCTACTTTATAAGTATTGTAATTTATAGCTGAAACTCTTCCTCTAAAAAACTTTGGATCTGTGAAATTTTGTCCTATAAGTTTTGATCCCACTTCTTTTCCATTAATTGAAATCATACTTCCATTTGCTTTTTTATTTAAAACCAGTTGGCTTATTCCTGTTAATGTAAGTGGATATATAATTCCACAAAGTATCATCAAAACAATACTTACAACAATAGCTCTTTTTATTATTTTCATAAGAAATCTTCCTTTCCTTAATTGTGTAAATTTTATACTTTATCCCAAATTAAGAATTCTAACTAATGGAGTTATAGTTATATCTATAAGTTTAATTCCTACAAATGGGACAAGCACCCCTCCTAGCCCAAAAACAAACATATTTCTAAGTAACATTGTTTCTGATTTCATTGGTCTATATTTAACACCTTTCATTGCTATTGGTATAAGTAGTGGTATTATTATTGCATTAAATATTAATGCTGAAAGTATAGCACTATATGGTGTTGAAAGTTTCATTATATTCATAATCTGCATCTTTGGTATAGCCACAGTAAAAACAGCTGGTATTATAGCAAAATATTTTGCTACGTCATTTGCTATACTAAAAGTTGTTAAAGCCCCTCTGGTTATTAACAATTGCTTTCCTATCTCAACTACCTGAAGAATTTTAGTAGGATCTGAATCCAAATCCACCATATTAGCAGCTTCCTTAGCGGCTGTAGTACCACTATTCATAGCAAGCCCCACATCTGCCTGTGCAAGTGCAGGAGCATCATTAGTTCCATCCCCAGTCATTGCCACAAGCTTACCCTCTTCTTGTTCTTTTTTAATGGCTTCAATTTTATCTTCAGGTTTGCATTCAGCTATGAACCCATCAACTCCTGCCTCTTTAGCAATAGTTGCTGCAGTTAAGGGATTATCTCCAGTGCACATTATTGTTTTAATACCAATTTCTCTAAGTCTTGCAAATTTTTCAACTAATCCTGGTTTAACTGTATCTTTAAGATAAATTACCCCATATATTTTATCATTAACACAAACTACGAGGGGAGTTCCTCCTAATTTTGCAACTTTATTAACAGTATCTTCTAACTCCTCTGGTATAATTCCTCCCATTTCCTTTACCCTATTCTTAATGCTATCATAGGCACCTTTTCTTACCATAGAACCATCTTTTAAATCTACTCCACTCATTCTTGTTTGTGCTGTAAATTCTATAAAATCAAGATATTCATAATCTTTAAAATTAATTGTTGCACCTAATTTATTACCAAGTTCAACTATAGATTTTCCTTCTGGTGTATCATCCTTTAATGAACACATAACAGAATAATTTATTAAATCCATAATTTCTGACTTCCCAACAGGCATGAATTCTGATGCAAGTCTATTACCAAAAGTTATTGTGCCTGTTTTATCAAGTATCATGGTATCTACATCTCCACAAGCCTCAACTGCTTTTCCTGACATAGCTATTACATTAAATCTTGTAACTCTATCCATACCTGCAATACCAATAGCTGATAGAAGTCCGCCTATAGTTGTAGGTATTAAACATACAAGAAGTGCAATTAATGTAGATATTTGAATTTTAACTCCTAAATAACTAGCCATAGGATAAAGTGATACTATAACTATTACAAATATAAGAGTTAAACTAACAAGTATAGTATTTAATGCGATTTCATTTGGAGTCTTCTGCCTTGATGCTCCCTCTACAAGATTTATCATTTTATCTAAGAATGATTCACCAGGTGTTGCAGTTATTTTAATTTTTAACCAATCACTTACAACTGTTGTCCCTCCTGTAACAGAAGCAAAATCGCCTCCGCTTTCTTTCATAACTGGAGCTGACTCACCTGTTATAGCAGATTCATCTACAGATGCAATACCATCTATTACTTCCCCATCATTTGGAATTGTGTCTCCATTTTCCACTAAAACTATATCACCTTTTTTTAGTTCATTTGCATTAATAATTTTAATATTTCCCTTAGAATCTAAAAGTTTTGCTATAGTATTTTTTTTTGTCTTCTTTAAATTTTCAGCCTGTGCCTTTCCACGGCCTTCAGCTACTGATTCTGCAAAATTTGCAAACAATATTGTTATAAACAATATTACTGCTATTATAAGATTATAAGTTCTTATATTGTTACCCTGGTCCCCAAATAAATTAGGTAATAATGTAAGTACTAAAGATATAGCCAAACCTATCTCTACCACAAACATTACAGGATTTTTTATCATGTATTTAGGATCAAGTTTTTTAAATGATTCTAAAATAGCTTCATTTACTATTTTTTTTGTAATAAATTTAGATTTCCCATTTTTATCACTCATTATTATTCTCCTCATCTTCCTTTTTCTTAATAATTACTGTTGTGATTAATGCCATAATGTAAGATGCTCTGCAATAGGTCCAAGTGCTAAAGCCGGCAAGAATGTTAAAGCACCTATTATTAAAACTATAAATACTAAAATTATTGTAAACATTGTATTATCTGTTCTAAAAGTTCCTATAGAAACTGGTATTGATTTTTTTGAAGCGAATGATCCTGCTACTGCCAGAAGTATTATAATTGATAAATATCTTCCATAAAACATTACTATACCTGTAGCTGTATTCCAGAACAGAGTATTGTCAGAAAGTCCCTCAAATCCAGATCCATTATTAGCGGCTGAAGTTGTAAATTGATATATAACTTGTGATATGCCATGGAATCCAGAATTTGATATACTCGCTACCCCTTGATGGACTGCTAAAGCTAGTGCTGAAGACATTAATATTAAAAATGGATGAATAATTATAGCAAGAGCTATAAGCTTAATTTCTTTACCTTCAATCTTTTTTGACAAAAATTCTGGAGTTCGTCCAACCATGAGTCCACATAGGAAAACCGTAAGTATGGCATACATAATCATATTCATAAAACCTATACCCTTTCCACCAAAAACTACATTAAGCATCATATTCATAAGTGCTACAAGGCCTCCTATTGGTGTTAATGAATCATGCATATTATTAACAGAACCTGTAGTAAAAGCTGTTGTTACTGTTGTAAATAATGTAGATTGACCTATACCAAATCTTACTTCTTTACCTTCCATATTACCCATTAATTGATTAAATCCAATATGGGCAAGGGATGGATTTCCTGATTTCTCTGCAAAATAGCATATTGGTAACCCTATAAGAAATAATACTGACATAGCAATAAATATTGCCCATCCTTGCTTTTTATTTTTAAGCATTAATCCAAAAGTATAAACCATCGTACCTGGAAGTATCATCATTGATAAAATTTCTATTAAATTTGATATAGGTGTAGGATTCTCAAAGGGGTGTGATGAATTTGCTCCAAAAAAACCACCTCCATTTGTTCCTATATGCTTTATAGATTCAAGAGCTGCCACAGGCCCTAGTGCTATATCTTGCATCTTACCTTCTATTGTAGTTATAGTTTGTGTACCTGAAAAAGTTTGTGGCACCCCCTGAGCTACTAGTAAAATCCCTACAATCATCGATACCGGTAATAAAACTCTAGTAATAACTCTTACTAAGTCCACAAAAAAATTGCCCATAGTTTTTTTATTTCCTATAATACCTCTCATAAAAGCCAATGCTGCTGAAAAACCTGTCGCTGCAGATGTAAACATCATAAAAATTATTACAACCATCTGACTAAAATAAGAAAGTCCAGATTCCCCACTATAATCCTGTAGATTTGTATTTGTCATAAAACTTATGATTGTATTAAATGATAAACTTTGTTCCATTCCTCCTATTTTCTTAGGATTTAAAATGTGCAATCCCTGAGTTCTAAGTATGATATATCCTATAAATACCATAACTGCATTTACTACAATAATTGAAATCACATATTCTTTCCAGCTCATTTCTTCATCTTTATTTATTCCACATATTTTATAAATAAAATTATCAATTCTATTAAAAAAATTATCTCCAATTGCTTTGTCGCCAGTGGCTACACAATATACATATTTACCCATTGGCACTACTAAAAGCATAAATATAATTAAGGGTACTATTATCTGTAATAATTCCATATAAGTCTTCCTCCCATATCAATTTCAAACTTAAAATTTTTCCGGATTAAATAATGCATAAGCCAAATATATAAAAAGTGATATAATGACTATAATCAAAATCCACATATTCATTCCTCCACATAGTACTATTTTTTAACAACTTGTTTTTCACACCAATTTGCAAATAACTTTATAGAAGTAAATCCTAAAAAAAGTGATGCTATGAAAATAATATCAACCATAATTAATTGTCCCTCCATTGCTTATTTTATATATTTCACATAATAACATTTATAGTATTAAGAAGGTATTAAGACTGCTTTTCATTGTATAAAGATTGTATAAAGATTTTTAATATATTTATAAAACACAAAAAGACCATGAAGTTTTAAGCCAACATAGGCTTCTTCATAGTCTTTTTTAAATCTATATTATTATATTTATGGAGGCTTTATTAATAATAATGAAAATTTTTAACCCTATATATAATTGATATATATTTAAAACATAAATTAAATAGTAATTCAGGTATATTAATAATAGATAAAATAATATTTTTTATACTATTATACCTTATAGAGTAAATCCAAACTTTTCCCAAGGCTCTAAATAGTCAATAAGAAATATTTCTTCATCTGCTATTCTTCCTACAACATTAGTTTTACCTGAATTTTTCATATCCTTAAGTGCAATTTGTAATTCCCCTGCATACCTTTTATATAATGAAGATTCTATTAACAAATCTCCTCTTTTAATGTCTACAGTATTAAAAGCTTGAAAATTATGATCTTTATATTTAACTCTACTTTGAGTTGATCTTACTAAATAATCAGATACATCCCCTCTATTGAAATGAAATTCATCAAGAATTATTCTTTTTTCAACTTCGGGAATTTCATCTACAAGATTAACTTTAAACTCTAACATATCTTTATTAATTTTACTTAACGCTTTAAGTTCTTCCTCTGAAGCAAATGCATTAGCAATAATAACATCATCTATAAATCCTGTAGCAAATAAATGTTTAGTTTGAACTTCTATAGGCAATTCTCTATGCATTTCTAATGTACTTAATCCTTCTGATACAGGCCATGGTCCATATTTTGCTTCTTTTGAACTTACAAATGCCGCAGTTCTTATGCCTAAATCCTTAAATTGTTTACTACACTTTAGAAAATGTTTATAACTTAATCCAGTATATCTATGTGGATAAAAATTATGGCAGCCTAATATATTTTCTAAGTTAGGCTTATATGTTAAAATATTGTCTATATATTTTGTACCATTACTCATATTCAGTTCTACTTTTATTCCGTATTTGTTAAAGGACATTATAGATTCTTCAACTCCACTAAATCCTAAATCTAATCTTATACCATAAAATCCTATATCCTTAAAAATGGATAAATCTGAATAAGAAGTTTTAAGTCTTTTAAATACTTCTGGTTCAACATCTCCTACAACCTCCATTCCTTTTGTATTTGCAAATTGAATTATATCCTTAAATATACTAATTAATTGATCTATTTCCATTTCTTCTGAAGATATTAAACATGTAAAAATTCTTTTAAACCCATACTTCGCTGCAAGTTCTATATACTCTTTTATTTTTTCACTATTTGTGTTTGATGGATATACAGATATCCCCAATTTCCTCATATAATTCACTCCAAACTTTATTATAAGTTATATACTCTTTTATTTTTAAAACATCAGTAATAAATAATATTTATAATTTTTCATCTTTATTATAAAACTCATCTCTATATATTGAGATGAGTTTCAAATTTATATAAACACAATTCTTAGCATAAACTGGAGTCCTTGAAGCCCTATCTCCTTATTAGAACACATTATCTACAGTCATATTGAACCCATTAAGGATTATAGTCTTAATGGTAGCAAATATAGGATAAAATTTGATTTTTATTCATTATTTAAAACCTAATCTAAAAATAAAACTTCTGTTTATATTTCCTTTAAATACATATAATAAGCTCCTTTACTAGATGATACATCTTCTTGTACTATTTCTACTACTCCTAAATTAGCTAATAAATATTCCTTAAAAGCTTGTCTTAAAACTTTAGCTTTTTCTATAACACTTCCCTTTACTCCTATTAAACATTTATTTTCAAAATTCAACCTTTTATATACTCTTTCTGTTATTAATCCAAGAGCTTTTCCTTCTTTTTTTAATATATCTATTGCATTTTCCTCTCCTTCTTCTCCTAACTTGGATATTAATGTAGTTAGGGAAGCTATTTTATCTTTTGTAGAAGAGTATACAAATGCGCAAATTTCATCTGTACTTCTTATATTTAGTTCTTTTAAAATTTCTTTATGCAATTTACTTTTTTCTAACTTTAATTCTTCTTCATAAATCATTCTTTTTAATGCATTAATAGCAATAGAATATCCACTGCCTTCATCACCTAATAAATGTCCCCATCCCCCGCATTTATCTTTAATATTATTTCTAATTCCTATACATATAGATCCAGTCCCAGCTATAGTTAATATACCATCTTGCCCTTTTAATACTGCTTTTAATGCTAATTCTCCATCATTTATTACTAATACATCCGCATGAAAATTTTCCTTTATATTTTTTTCTATTACATATGCATTGTTAGCTACTTCCATTCCAGCAGCTCCAATATATATCTTTTTTAATCCTTCTTTACCTAATTCATCTATACAAATTTTTATTGAATTAAGTATATTATTTATAGCTTCTTTTTCATTCAATACTAAGTTGCCAAATCCAGTAACTTTTTTTATTAATTCATGTCCCTTTAAATCATAAGCTATTGCTTCAGTTTTTGTTCCTCCTGCATCTACTCCTATTACATAATCCATATCATAGCCTCCTATAATTAATTATATGAATTTAATAAATATATTTTATTCTTATTAGCTTATAATCTCATATAAACTTCAACTAATTCAATAGCAAGATCTTTTAATGTCATAGTAGTCATTAAGTGATCCTGGGCATGGATTAACAATAGTGATATTTCAGCCTTATTACCTGCAGCCTCTTCTTGAATTAAATTAGTTTGGTAACTGTGGGCTAACCCTAGTTCCTCGTTAGACTTTTCTATAGATTTTTTAGCTTTATCAAACTCACTCTTTTTTGCATATTGTATTGCTTCCATTGCATAAGTTCTAGCTTCTCCACTATGTGTTATAATGTTGAGTATCATCTCTTCCATACTAACCGCTCACTCCTGTTCTTATTTTTTTAAAATATTCTTTACCATGTTTATAATACTTTTTTATTGCTATATCTTTTATATTCAATTTTATTCTATAGTTATAAATACTATATATTGCTGCTTAAAAAAATTAAATGATTTAACTAAAATTGAAAAATCAATTATTCTACCATAATCTTTGATCATTCTCACTATTTATCAATTAAATCTAAAGCAAAATTTAAAACTTTTTCCCCATTCATAGTCCCATAATCCATACTATTTATAACATCTACATTTATTCCTTTTGTTTTTACTTGATCCCTTACTTGATTCAACAAATATCTTACTTGAGGTCCAAGTAAAATTACATCTACATCATCAATATACTTTTTTAATTCTGCTTCTGGAACAGCATTTATTTTAACATCTATTCCATTTTTTATAGCTACTGCATTCATTTTTGTTACCAGTAAGCTAGTAGACATTCCTGCGCAACATACTAATAAAATATTTTTCATTTAAAGTCCCCCTTTAAACATTCTCATAATTATTACTATATTATATTTACAGCAAATTGCATGCCAACTATATATCCAATGTAATTAAGTGTTTGCAACAAAAAAGTGTGTATATTTAATTACACACTTACACTATTATTAATAAACATCTTTAATATATAGGCTCTTTCGCTATCTCCTATAGATATATTATAAGCTTTTTCTATGTTTATAAAATTTTTATCTACGACTTTAAATTCTTTTTCATATTTAGCTATATACTCTCTTAAATTTTCAAAATTATTTTCTAATCCTCCATTTTTTATCTTATCTATCATAAAACTAATGTGAAGTATCATTCCTATCTTCACATCATTGGGAATGTTTACATTTAAATCTTTCTCCATTCTTTCAATGGTTTCTGTTACAAGTTCAACTAAACTATCTGAATCCTTTAAATTTATATGATCTTGTATAGAGTTCTTTATTTTGAAAAAATATCTTTCTTTATCAATTAATTTTTTTAATACATTTATTCCATCTCCACTTAAAATTTCTGCTGCTGATATAAAAGGTATATCTTTTATAAAAATATTTATTGTTCCAACTATTGAAATAATTTTATAGTCCCGACTAAGACTTTCTACATTAGTTAGAAACTTGCTTTTATCTAATATATTAAGAGGTATTACTTTTAATTTTGAATTTTCTTTTATTGAACTTAATATTATATCCTTTATCCTTTCTGCTCCACCATGACCAGTAAAGCATACTGTTATTATTAAAAATTTTTCCAAACCTTTAGGTTTATGTTTTTCTTTTACTATATCTTTAGATTTTACTTGAATTCCAAATTCACTTAGTTCTTTACAAGAATTATATATATAATCTAAACCTCTTCCTAACAAAGATTTTCTACAAGCCTCTATTACTATTGGAGTACTTACCATATCTATAGTTTTTATGTTTACTCCTGTTTCTTCTGAAATCATAGATCCAAAATTATTGAGTGAACCCATATCTACTAATAACAAAACACCTTTACCAATATCTAATTCTTTAATTTTAAGTTTTGCAATTTCGTACATATCTTCAGCTTTCATACTTAAAGGCATATCTAAAGCCTTTGCGCAATCTTCTCCTAATAACTCATTTGATACTTGAACCATACTGCTAGCTGTAGCCTTTCCATGCATTATTACAAGTATACCCACTTTTTGGGGATTATTTACAATATTTTCATATTGATTTGAGGCTAAAAACATAGTCAAATATCCTATTTCGTCTAAGGGAGTTTCTATATTAAATCTATTATCTATTATTTTGGCTATCTCTATTGAAACCATAAATTCATTTTCATATTGTGATCTTATAAAATTTAGTTTAGGATGATATATACTACGCCCTTGTCTTATTCTTTCAATACTTTGTTGTAGGTGTAATGCTAAACCAAAATAAACTTTTTCATCAAATTCTCTATTTAATTTTTTTTGGGCTACATTTAAAATTTTATCTACAACAGTTACTATATCATTACCTACTACTTTTGTTATTTCTTCCTTTCTAAAATTCTGTGGCAAATCACTGATATATTTTTTAAAATGAGATTCTATATCTATATTCAATATATCATTTATATCCTTTTCATTTATTCCTTGATTTTTTAATGTGACAAATTTTTTTTCAATTAAATCATAGAAATAACTGTTTTTATTACTTTCTTCTGATTGATTTAAAAAATTATCTTCAATGTTATTATCATGATAAAATACCAATATATCCCGTTTCTCATTCAGTAAACTATTTACCTTTTCCCTATATTGTTTAATTTGCATAAATCCTCTTTTTACATTCTTAGGCAAATCACTTTGTTTAATCAATATATACTTTAAATTTTTACTCTTGTAATCTAAAAATGCCTTTGCACAAGATAACTGTATGTCACTTTTTAACTGTCCTATATTATTTGGACAATCGTATAGCAAAAATGATATTAAGGCATTTTTATCTATATAAATATTTTTTTCTAACCTTTTAGATTCCATAGTTATAAACTTTTGAATTAAATAATAGCGTTCATTCATAGTACGATCTTTTAAAACTGGAATATTTATTATCATAGGCACTCTTCTTGCAAATGTTTTCAAAAGATAGGATTGTGGATCTTCTGTAGTTGCAGCAATAATCTGCGCTTTAACTTTTATTAAATTTTCTGTATCCCCTAATTTTCTAAAACATCCCTTATCTATGTAAGTAAACAGTATTTCTTGACCTTGAGGAGATAGCCTATGGATTTCATCTAAAAACAAAATTCCTCCATCAGCTTTCTTCAATAATCCCTCTTTTTCATTTTCTGCTCCTGTATAAGCTCCTTTTTTAACTCCAAATATTTGTCCTACTACTAATTGAGGATTATCCGCATAATCTGCACAATTAAATCTTATAAATGGAGCTTCTTTTTTAATTACTCCAGACTCTTTAGCAAAATGATACATAAGCTCTGCAAACATAGATTTACCTACTCCAGTTTCTCCTAATATAAGAGTATGGAGCCCATTAGGAGGATAAAGTATTGCAGCTTTTGCTTGCTGTATTGGTACATTAAGACTCAAGTCTGATCCTATCATTCTATCTAAACTATTCCTTTTATTAAATTTATTTTCATTACTTTTCTGTCTTAAGGAACAATATAATACAGGTCTCCCCTGCATTTTTTCTATTTTTTCATCTTTAACTAGCTGATTAAGGTATCTGCTCACATTAGCTCTATTTAAATGCATATGTTCACTTAAATAAGCAGCAGAAATACCTTCTCCCTTTTGTGACTCCATTTCAATTAAAGACTGGTAAATTTCATCAATTTTACTCATTAGCTCCCCCCTAATTACCACTTTTATCTAATTATATTGTAACATATTAATTTTATGCAAAAATGGTAAATAATTAAAACCGTATGCATTACTGCATACGGCCTTTACTTTGAACAATTTTTTTTAAATTGAATGTGTTTCTTCTACTTTTACTATATTTTTTTGATCTTTCTTTGTTGCCATATGGACAAATGGCATATATATTATTATACTAACTGCCATACAAATAAGAGCTGTAATTCCACCTCTTATCGAATTTGTTGATATAATAGCTCCTAATATTGGTGGTGTTGTCCAGTGGGCCATTACTACAACTTTAGGCGCAAACCCTATAAAAGTCAATACATATGCGATTATCCCAGAAGCTAATGGTGCTAATATAAATGGTATGAAATATATTGGATTTAAAATTATTGGTAAACCAAATATAACGGGTTCATTTATATTAAACATTCCCGGTGCTATACTTAAATTTGCAATAGTCTTTTGTGTTTTACTCTTTTTCCCAATTATGAATATTGCAATTAGCAAAGCTATAGTGGCGCCTGATCCTCCCATATTTACATAAGAATCTAAGAACTGACTATTTATTATATGCTCAGGATTTACTCCATTTTTAAATGCTCTTACATTGGCCTCTGTTAGTGGTAATAATACTGCATTTATAATTGGTGCAAGTATATTTGAACCATGTAAACCAAAGAACCATAAAAATTGTTGTACTAAAACTAATACTAATAAACCACCCAAACTTCCCATTACACCTTGCAATGGTGCCTGTATTACTAAGAATAATGCCTGATGTATATCTGCTACTCCTATCGCTGCAAAAATTTGCTTTACTGCTGCTGTAATAGCTAAAACTATAATTGATGGCAATAATGCTGCAAAGGATTTTGCTACTGCTGGTGGAACTCCCTCTGGCATTTTAATAATTAGTTTTGGATTTCCTACCAATTTAACAAAAATTTCTGTAGCTATTAATGCAACTATCAATGCAACAAATAATCCTTGACCTCCTAAGAAATCCATTGATAATGCCCCATCTTTTGTCGGTTTATATAAAATTAACAAAGCTGCTAGAGATACAATTCCCGCTGATAATCCATCTTTTTCATATGATTTAGCCAAATGATATGATATAGTAAATACTATTAATAATGACATTATAGCGAAAGTACCATTCCAGACTCCACCACCAAGATCTTTCCAATTAGCAGGTAATAACCAATTCATAAAATTTTGATATGGTTCCCATCCTAAATTATTAAATAATACTGCAAAAGCTCCTGCCATAATAATTGGAGTAATTGAAGCAAAACCATCACGAATAGCAACTAAATGCCTTTGAGAACCTATTTTAGCTGCTATTGGAACAAAATGCTCTTCCATCCAGTCAAAGAACTTTTTCATCTTTTAACCCCCCCTTATTGTATATATATTTTTTATATATTTATAAGCAATTAATAATAATGATCTATTTTAAAATAACAATTATTTTAGATTTTCTTCTATAAGTTCTTTAAACTGTGGCAAATAATCCTTATGTGCTATCATAAGTTCATCTACCAATACCTTAGCAAGTTTATCTGATTGAACTAAAGGATTTACAGTCAATGCTAATATTGCTTTATGATAATCACCAAAAACTGCTGCATCTACTACTAATCTTTCAAAAGTTTTTATCTGTTGTATTAGTCCATTTATGGCTACTGGCAATTCCCCTACTGCTATTGGCCTAGGGCCATCTCTTGTTATCATACATGAGACTTCTACAGCAGATTCATTTGAAATGCCTATTATAGCTCCATTATTTTTTATATTTACTGGTTGAATATCTTTTTTATCATTATATATTGAACATATAAGCCTACAAGCGGCATCACTATAATAAGCTCCTCCCCTTTTCTCTAATTCAGAAGGTTTAATATCTAAATTTTCATTCTTATAAAGTTCAAATAATTCTTCTTCTACTTTTTTAACAACTTCTGCTCTGGTTTCACCCTTAGAAAATTGTTCTAGTTCTTCTTTTAGCATATCTTTTGTTTGAAAATAATATTTGTGATATGGACATGGCATCATTCCTAAAGCCTTTATAAAATCTTTATCCCATGTAAAATCCGATATGTTTTTAACTATCTGATCTATATTTCCATCAGCTAATAAATTAATTAGTTTATCTGTAACCCTTACTCCATCTACGTACACTTCTTTTCCGAATACCATATGATTCAATCCTACAAAATCCATTCTTAGTCTTTTATGTTCAATCTCTAAAACATTTGCAACTGCTTTTTCCATACCTATTGGTACATTACATAATCCTATAACCTTTTTATTTTTTCCGTATCTTAGCAGTGCTTCTGTAATCATACCTGCTGGATTAGTAAAATTTATCATCCAAGCATTAGGACACAATTTACTCATATCCTCATCTATATCCAAAATTACAGGAATCGTCCTTAATGCTTTAAACATTCCTCCTGCTCCATTAGTCTCTTGCCCTATAATGCCATGACTTAAAGGAATTTTTTCATCTTTTATTCTTGCATCTAAAAGTCCTACTCTTATTTGAGTTGTTACAAAGTCAGCATCTTTCAATGCTTCTTTTCTATCTAATGTTAAATGTATTTCCATTGGTACTCCTGCTTTTTTTATCATCCTTTTAGCCAAGTTTCCTACAATACGTAATTTTTCTTTTCCTTCCTCTATATCTACTAACCATAACTCTCTAACTGGTAACTCACTATACCTTTTTATTAATCCTTCAACTAATTCGGGAGTATAACTTGATCCTCCACCTATAGTTACTATTTTTATTCCTTTCTCCATAGAACACACCCCCTTAATTTTTTATTTGTATGTACACTATTATATATAGCAAACATCATGCCAATATCTTTTTATTACCAAATCCACTTATTCATATACCGTATAGGGTTACACACTCTAGTTATATACTGTGTAAATCAGTTACACTCTTTTAATTTTTTAACTTATTTTATATTTATTTACTTTTACGTATATAATTCCCTCATTTAACCGATGATACTTATTCATAAATGATAATCTTTTTTAAAATCCTCACTTTAAAATATAATTTTCTATATCTATTAACTAATTATTGTGCTTTGTAATTGCACAAATTCTAGTAAAATTTTATATAACAAACTAAAAAGGACTAAGAGATCCCTCCCTTAATCCTTTCAGTTATTATTTTAAAGTACCACCATCTTTAAACAAACTTTTTTGTATATTATTAGATTCTTCTGCTATTAAATTAAGTTTTATGTAAAATCATAATTTCATTCATAATTATTGTTATGTGTTAAATATTATTTAATCTTTTTTACTATATAATACCCTATGATATAATTCCCTCAGCCTAATAGATGTGGCTTAAGAGCCTCAGAAATTTCTCTTATAAAGTTAGATGATTACAACGCAGATAAGGAAGATATTTACTGTAAAAGATTAAAAGGTAGTAATAACAATACAATAATACTTGATGTCACTACCAAAGAAGCTCTTGATACGTATATAAGGGATTATAAAATATCCTGTAATTCTGAAACATTGTTTAAGAGCCAAAAAACAATCCTATTTCTTGTCAAACCCTAGATTATTTGATGAAAAAATATTGTAAAATTGCTAATATAAGTAATAAAAGCAAGCATCATTTTCATACTCTTAAACACACAACTGCTGTTCATTTAGCAGAGTCAGAAATGGATATTAAAGAACTTCAATGGTGGCTTGGACATAAGTCTGTTTCTAATACTGAAATTTATTTTCAATTTACTACAAAACAACAAGAAAAAATGTATATGAAACTTGAAAAAACAAGCGAAATGGTATAGGCGTTGTTATATTTCATATATTTACAATACAAAACGTTATCCATTTTTTTAATATATTTGTACTAACACCAAGCTATTCCCTTGAAAATATAAAAAGCATTGACATTTTGTTTTCAAAATTTCAACGCTTTTCTTTAATTATTTAATACTTGATAGTTTTCCTTGTGGTAATATTAATCAATTTTACCTCTCAGTATTTCCTTGATTTCCATCTTTTTAAATATTAAGTTTTCTTTTAAATAAGCTACTACTTTTCCAGAATCAAAACATTTAGAGCATGTAAATATATCAATTCCTGTATAATCATCTTCCGGCCATGTATGTATTGTTATATGTGACTCTGAAATGATTAATGCACCGCTAAACCCTTGGGGATGGAACTTGTGAAATGCTTTTGTAATGATTGTGGTATCCAGTATCTCTGCTAATTTTTTAAGCATTTCTATAATATATTCTGTATTTTCTAACTGGTCGAAATTACAACCAAATAAATCGATTACTAAATGATATCCTGAGTATTTCAAAATTGAACCTCCTTCCAAACTTAATTCCATTGTTAATTGTGTTGGTTTAAAGTTGTGCCTTAAATTTTGTAAAAATTGATATCAAGTGTTACATCGTCTTGAAAAGAGAGGATTGAAATTTCTTTTTCAAATGCTTCAATTATATATAAATCATTATTTGTAACTTTCCTTATCGCCATTTAACATTTTCTTTTTGCTAACCATATTGAAAAAATGGTGTCCGCAAATTGTACAACCGGCAGTTTTTAATTCTTCTATTGTACTGTAGGTATCTTCCAAGCTAACATAATGTATAGTGTTACAGTTCTTGCAGCCGTATTTCCGACGTGTTTTTTTTATTTCTCCTGTGTATATTGGAATATTAAATTTTTCTCCGATAATTGGAGATCTTGCGGCTGCAGTTGTCTTCAATAAAAACATCTGGCTACTATTTCCTAAAATACCTGCGCCTTCATAACGATTAAACTTGGGCATAATTCTTAACGCAGATAGACCTAATTCGATAAATATCTTGTGGATTTTTAACATTTCTTCTTGTGATTTATGAGCGTAAGATAAGAACACATTCAAAGAAACAGAATTTTTTAGGCACTCCAATCCTCTTGATAAGAATAGCTTCATTCCTGATAATGTATACGGAGGATCTGTGTAAAGGCAGTCCATTTTACTAATATACTCGTTTGGGATTGAGTCACGGAAATCAATATTGTAGCAATTAACAGGTAAGTCATATAGTTTTGCAATTTCACAAATATAATCTAATATTCTTTGATCACTGTCTAAAACATAGATTTTGGTTTTACATAGATTCATGTTGCCGCTATATAAAGTATGCAGCAACATTCCTATGGAAACGCTGATCAAATCATCATCGCCGACACAGAGAATATTTTTCCCAATCAAGCAATTATTTTCAAGACATAATAAAGCTCTTTTTATAGCAGTTTCCAGAGTACATTTAGATTGATCAACAGATACATCCGCCTTTGGCCTGTTCTCAAAGATATTATTAAGATTTAATGATAATCGCTCCTTTATCTTGTCAGCATTACTAATATTTAATGTTTTATATAATTTCACATTAATTCCTCTATATCCTAATTCATTTTCAACAAATTGTTTACCTTTAAGGCTCAAGTGAATACCTGTTGATTTTTCTAAAAGCTTAAGTTTCAACGCTTCATTTTTTATTGCTGTTACCAAAGGGACTGGAATATTGTTCAGTACGGCATAGTCTTTACTGGAATATCCACGGGCAAAATAGAAATCAATCAATAATTTCTCTATGGCCTGCCGTCCTTCTTGAATTTTTACATTTTGATAAATTATATCTACATAGTCATTTCTCATTATTACACCTACCACTTTTTATGATTCTTTTTTAATCGTACATATTGCCAAAAATTAATATTGTTGTTTCATAATCATACTGTATTGCAACACTAGCTTTTAATAATATGTCTATCCTATATATCATTCCTTTATCAATTTAATAAGTACTACCATATTTTATTACTTGTAACTGTTTCTATAAGTAGCTTTGCTCATTTTTTATTATAACAGATAACCTGCATATCACTTCTCTACTCTTTGCTTAACAATCAAATAGGAGTCTTCCTGCTAATTGAATGGCCGACTTTCTACAGCATCTTGCATACCGTTTAGTATTCATTTTAGCAATGTTTTTCAAAATTAATTAACCTTCCATGGCCGACTGTTCAAAAATTTCCATCTACAATCCATTCTTTACCTTGTGTATTTCTTGCCATATCTTCCTCATAGTGTCCTAGATGGGAACGTGCTAGTCTGTAACCAAAGCTGCATTTATTGAAAGCCTTCTCAAATATTGGATCCATCCTATTTCCCAATACTTTCGACAGTTGAAATACTATTCTGCTCTCTAACTCCTTGCACCACATTAACAAACACTTTAAGGTTGACTTGTAATTTTCTTTACTGTATCTGTTTGTCACTACAAACAGCGCTCGAGGCTTTTCCCCATTAGATTACTCCACGTTGAGCGCACACAAAAAAGCGACATAGGGAAGTTTCCCATATCGCTTTTCTTAAAATTATAAACTAAATTTTATTTTGTTAATAATTTTATATATAGTTTTTGGAGATAAATAATACATTGATGCAAGTTCTTTTACAGAAATCCCATTGTCATATTTTTTAAAAATCTCAATGTTTCTTTTACTGATTATTTCCTTGCTTCTATTAACTTCCCCCCACATTCTTTGATTACCGTCTTTGCGGGGAATATAAACATATTGTCCATCAACATAGTTTTGTATCTCGTTTAGCAAATCAGCTGGAAATATTTTGTTAGCTTGTTTGTAGCCCATTATGCTCCCTCCTAAAGTTTCTTAGGTTCGAGCAAAGGCTATTTCATTCATTCAGTTGTATGCAATAGCCTTTGCTATGCATAACACACCGGGGAAAATGTACTTAGCATGCTAATAGTGCACTCCTTTCATTACTTATTCCATTGATTATAATAGTGTTTTATTACAATGTCAACCTGAGTTGCTACGTCCAATGTAAACGTAACATTCAAGCTACTTAACGGCGATTCCTACATCCTTAGAAACATCTTTGCCAAGTAAATACAGCTTTTCAAACTGGTACTGAGCGAACGAAATGTTCTGTAATGCTGATTTTATAAACAGTTCTAAGGCTTATTGTGGTTTTAGCGGAATATTCTGTTGGCTCTGCTAATATACCCAATTACGCTCGGTAATTTATAAATAATCATCAATGAAAGTTTTTATATAACATTTCTCAAATACTTCTTGAAATCTGTAGAAAAACGAATTGGATTAGTCGTATCATATTTAGTTTCTCCATCAATAACTGCTTTATTTAATTAAAAATCTTTAAAATGAGACTATTTCTCTACTTAAATGGATATTTTTGAGCTAACATCATAATTCATTTTCATAACACAACTGTCCGCAAGCAGCACTAATTTCAGAACCAAATTGTGTTCTAACAGTTGCACTAATACCAGCTTTCTTTAGTGTATTGCAAAATTGCTTGATAGCACTTGAAGATTGAAATTTAAAAGTTGTTTTGTCCGTAGAATTATAAGGTATCAAATCAATATGATATAAATGCTCCCATGAACCACGATTTTTCAATAAACCTACAACTGCCTCTGCATGCTCTTTCGAATCATTAATTCCTTCAAGCATAATATAAGCAATAAACACTCGTCGTCCCGTATGAATGATGTGTTCATCTAATGTCTTCATCACCTCATTCAATGGAAATCTTTTATTTATAGGCATTAAATCGCTTCGTTGGCTTTCAAATGGTGAATGAAGTGAAAAAGCCAGATTCACTTGTGGAAATTCTTTGGTCAATCTTTGAATTCCTGGTATAATGCCAATTGTTGAAATAGTAATTCTTCGTTGACTTAACCCAAATAAATTTTCATCAGTTAAAATTTTTACTGCATCAAATAACTCCGGATTTGCAAAAGCCTCACCCATTCCCATAAATGAAATACTATTCAATCTATGGTCATTAAAATAGAAATAAAGTAATTGGTCAGTTATCTCATCAGCAGTAAGATTGCGTTTAAATCCAGCACTTCCCGTTGCACAAAAGCGACATCCAAAACCACAACCGCATTGGGAAGAAATGCAAAACGATTCCCACCCCTGTTTATACTTTAGTCCAACAGCTTCTACTCTTTCTCCATCAGTCAATTCAAATAACAATTTTTGAGCTTGTTTAGAATCTTGTGAAAAAACAGGTATTACACTAGATACATTCTTTCCAAACTCATTTACTAAAGCCATCCTTAACGCTTTTGGTAGTATATGCATATCTTCAAAATTATCTATTCTTTGATGAAAAATAGCTTTTGTAAGCTGCTCGTATCTATAATCAGGTAATTTTAGATTTGATACTATTTGTTTTATTTTTCCGTATTTCGTTTTTGTCTGTTTCATGTCGGCTTCCTCCTCACTATTAATAGTTAGGAAGCAAAGCCAGTATAATTAGCGACTTATATTACTCCATGCAAGCGTCGCCCAAAGCATCTGGCTTTGCATGGAGCCTATTGTGTGTTACTTTTATATTCCCATTAAACATATTAATCGCCATTTCTACCTTTACAATTTTATTGTTTTTGTTGCAACATTTTCACAAAATGCACTATCATGCTCAATAAACAAAATTGTAGGTTCATGTTCAATTAACAATTTCTCAATCTGCATACGAGAAATGACATCAATAAAATTCAATGGTTCATCCCAAATATACAAATGTGCCCGTTCACACAAACTTTTAGCAATCAATACCTTTTTCTTCTGTCCTCCACTAAAATCCTCGATATTCTTTTCAAACTGTTCTCTTGAAAAATCAAGCTTTCTAAGTATCGATTTAAATAAACTCTCGTCAATACAGTTTTTATCTGCATATTCAGATAAGTTACCATATAAATCTGAAGTATCTTGTGAAACATACGAAATGATTAACTTATTATTCTTTCTTACAATTCCACTATGGGGAATGTCTTCTCCATAAACTAATTTCAATATACTTGATTTTCCGCTACCATTCTTTCCTTGAATAGCAATTCTTTCACCTTGCTCTATAGTGAAGTTTACTCCCTCACAGACAATTGTATCATCATATTCAATTGCAACATCTGTAAGTTCTACAAGCTTTTTATCATGGAAAGTAAGCGGTACTATTTTTAAACTTTCATTAGATTCAATATTTTTAAGAAGCTTTGATTTTTCCTCAATCATGCTTTGTTGTCTAGCTTCTATATTTTTAGCACGCTTCATCATTTTTGCAGCTTTATGTCCAACATATCCTTTATCTAATTTGCTCCCAGAATTAGTAGTTCCATGCTTGCTGCTTTCAACACTATCTGACCACGTAGATGTACGTTTTGCTGAGCTGGAAAGTCTGTTAATATCTTTTTTCAATTTCTCGTTTTCTACTAGCTCAAAACCATCTTGTAATTCTTTGTTTCTCCACCATGAAGAAAAATTTCCTTTTTGTATTTCAATATTAGTTTTATTAATAGACAAGATATGGTCAACACAATTATCCAAAAAAGACCTATCATGTGAAATTAGAATAAATCCTTTCTTTTTTTTCAAGTAATTACTTAGTTTTTGCCTAGCTTCAGCATCCAAATGATTGGTAGGCTCATCAATAAGCAAGAAGGAGCTCTCCTTCAAAAACATAGCAACCAACAGTGCTTTAGTCTGCTCTCCTTTAGATAGTGTATAAAACTGTCTATATAAAGCATCGTAGTCCATATCTAACAAAGATAATTCTTTTACTATTTCCCAATCCATTGAATTTGGACTAATCTCCCTTATGATATCTATGGTGAAATTGCTCTGCTCCTGCACCTCATAAGGAAAATATTCAAAAGTCACATCAGCTGAAATGTTTCCATTATATTCGTATTTCTCAAGCAAAAGATTTAGAAAAGTAGTCTTCCCTCTTCCATTTCTTCCAGTAAACCCCAATTTCCAATCGGTATCAATTTGAAAACTTACATTTTCAAAAATATTATCATAGCTACCTTCATAAGCGAAGGTTAGGTTTGTAACATTTATTAAAGACATATTTTTGTCCTCCTCTGTATTTAATAGTATAAGTAACAAAGTCGGAACAATAGGCGACCTTGTTATTACTCCATATAAGTGTCGCCTGCAATATCCGACTCTATATGGAGATTATCATGTGTTAGCAAAGTGTCTTTATTTATCATAATATTATTTATCCTCCTTGTTCGAATTATTTATAAAAAAATAAGAGCTGCAAGAATTAATTATTCTTACAGCTCATAGATATACGTAATTAAGCTAATCATTATAGCATAACACAAGTGCATATATTAAGAGAAAAAAGAATAACTTTCTTGCATAAGTACAACAAAACAAACAGAACACACCTATTTATCTTTGTATCAAATGTACTTTAAAAATTAGCAAGAGAAATTAATCATTTTTTCACCTCAAATTTCAATTTTTTTATCATTATACTATTACACATCAAAAAAGTCAATAAAGAGTGAATCAAGAAAATCTATTTCTTCTCTATCTTCACAACACGCTCTACATGTGTCGTAACTACTATGGAAATGCAAAGATTGAACCTCGTTCTTTTAATAATTGTTCCTGCTTCTCTGTAAAAGAAGAATATTTCACTTCATAGGAAGCCTTATCAATGGTATATTCAAGCCGCATATCAACCAGTTTGCTTTTCTTTCCTTCGATTGATTCAATATCTTTATCCAGTTTGGAAATCGGGTCAACTGTAAAGGTCTTACCCAGCAATAAATCACTTTTATATTTCTCGTTTTTTATAATACCAAGAATAGTAGAAGATGCCCAAGTCGAGCTGCCGTATTTTGTTACGTATCCAAGATTCACCTTCATTTTCAATCCCTTTTTCACATTGGCAGAAATATTTTCTACTTCCTGCTGTGCGACAGAGCTAAGTACCATTTACAAATTTTAATACCGCACAAAAATTAGCTTTTGTCTTAATAGACTTATACTAACTTTTTAAGATTTTCTAGAAAGCTTCTTAAATGAAGCCACATATAAAACCATTCCTACTGGAGTAAATAGCAACCTACTCATTATAAAATTTAAAGACAAACTAAAAGCAGGTTCACCGAGACTATCAACGGGTAGAACTGTAGGCATATAAGTCACATACCCTTTGGCGAAAATATCAATAAAAGGTGTGCTATTAAAACTTATCAATGACAAAATCAAAACAATTGGAATCCAAGCATAAAGCAAAGTTTGGCTTTTGCTGCCTAAAAACATACTAGTTCCAAAAACAAACAGAAAAGTAGGAAGTAGTATTATTAACATCGGTAATAAAAAGTTTTGAAAACTTGCAAAATCAAAAGTTCTGTTGTAAAACACAAAACTTATGAAAATGCAGCATACCGCAATAATTAAGTAAGAAATAAAAAGGGCAAAACTTTTTGTAGCCAAATACTTTTTCTGTGGTAAAGACGTACAAGAAGTAATTTCTCTTACTCTTTGCTCCTTTCTAGAAAAAAGTCCTGTGCAAGAAAGCATTAGAATTAATAACATAATCGTATTTATATCACACAAAAACTTGCAATAACTCCACTTGGAAAAAGGTGATGTACCAGAAACACCTTGTATTATTTCTGTATATAGGTCAATCACTGAAAAGAAAAGTGCAATTATGAAAGTTATCACAAACATTTTTGAAAAAATTATTCTTTTTAGTTCGTATTTAAGAATTTTTATATCCATTGACAACTACCTCCTTTTAGCACCAGTAATATTTAAAAACTCAGAAAAAGATAGTTTTTTATCTTTTTTACCATAATATTCTTTGTAAATAAATTTCATGGAATTAAAATAATTTTCTTCACCAATATTATTATAAACATTGTAAATTTCAAGTGGCCCCAAACCATAAACTTTACCACCTCTTAAAAATAATGAGACGTAATACTTTGGAAGCATTGATAATTTGTTCATGTATTCAGGATTTCTTCGATAAAAGTTTCGATTTAATTCCTTTGTTGCTTCTTCCCATTTTTTCAGCAATAAATTTTCTGCATAGTCTTTTCCAAATTTGTTTTTCAAGAATAAATAAGTGCTAAAATCCGCAAAAGCTTCATTTGACCATTCATCGTGATTTTTATCTATTTGATTAGGGCTTTTTTCGTTAGATACATCTATTCCAGTGCCCCACCATTGATGAGCAATTTCATGGGTCAACAAAGCAAAGGTGTCAGAAGAAGATGCTGTCGATGAATCCACGTTGGATTTTTTCTTTAAACAATCTTCGGAAACATAAGAAATATTTCCGTTTTGAAATCCACCTCCGCCTTGTACTCCTGATGTTACGACTACTTTAAGACTATCTTTGCCTAGGGGCCCAAATTTTTCCGAAAAGAATGAGAATATATCAAGCGTGTCATTTCCTCTGGATTCAAATTCTTTTCTCGCAGATAATGGATAGAAAAACTCCACATTTGTGCCCCTTACATTTCTTTCAAATATTCCATATCGTCCGGCTGTCAAAGATAAGTTACTTAATTTATCCCAAGAAAAACTCCAAGTAGTAAAACCATCCTTCTCAGAAATTTTGCGATTTTTTTCTCCCTGAGTTATGACTGTAAACTTTGAGTCCATTTTTATTGTTCCTTCAATAATCCTATCATTTTGTTCAACACAAACAACAGGAGCAATGTCCGTGGTGCCATTTAACCTTACATAATTTTTGCTAATTCCTTGGGAAAAATCTTTAGTTGTACTTTTGGCTTTCGGTGTACCTGAATACCTTATGCTTAATTTAGTTTTAGTGTTTCTTGGAATGCTTATTTCAAAAACGTTGTTAAGTTTTGCGCTGCTCAAAATCTTTGGCGAAACCTTGGTGTAGTTTATGTTTACATTGTCTAACTTGATCTCATTAATGTGGTAACCATCTGCTAATTCAAAATATATGTTTTGAGGCTTATCAGTTCCGTTTTGCAGTTCTTGAAAGTAAGCTCCGCTAGCACAATTTTTATTTTTTTCTACCTTAAGATCTACAAACATATTTGAAGTTCCTATGACACTATTGTTTACAGGCGTTTCTTTTTTACCACTAATCAATACTGACGCGATATCCGTAAGTGAAATTGGTTTGAAAATTGGTTCATTCTGAAAAACAAAAAATACTCCAAAAAGAGAAACCAAAAAGCAAATTGGTATCAACTTATATTTTTTACAGTTTTTAAAGATAGATTTAAATAATCCTTTTTCATAACATCTATCGCACAACATACCGAATAAAAATATGGACATAGCTACCGATAACCCAAAGAGCCTATTCCAGAGCATTCCCAAAACGATATTCCCGCCTCCGAAATTTTGGGAAAGTCCACTAGCACCTGTCTGAACCCACATATATTGATAATTGATATTTCCTGTTAAAAAACTAAAAAGCACCGCTAAAAGCATAATAATGCAGGTTATATTAACGTTCCTAAATATAAGATAAAATCCTGCGGTCATAAGAATTGTTAGCACAATCGAGCCAAAAATTATTATGGAGTAACTGAGCAGGAAATAACTAAAAGTGCTTAAACTGCCCATGTTAAATATATAGTGAGGAATCATAATTATCATTGAAGCCACTGTTGAAATAAAACCAGCACACATTAAACCTGTAATTTTGGTTAAATTTATCTTTATGGAACTTGATATTGGTTCAATTATATAATTAACTCTAAACCTAAGTATTTTATCAAACTCAAAAACTGTTAGTGCAGTAAAGGCAAGGGTTGAAAGTACTGCCCCTGCCTTTGCAGGAAAAAGTATGGTTTGAGATAAAAGAGTAGAGCTCTTTACTCCAAGTATCAACTTGCTAATATCTTCGGTAATGTAGGTTGAAAGTAGTGCAGCAATCAAAGGAAAAACTGACGTAAGCAAGATTATTATTTGGGTAAACTTTGACTTCAGAATTCGCTTCGTTTCATAGGTAAAAAATGTATTCTTCATTTAATTGACACCCCCATTGTGTATGACGTATGTGTAGGCATCTTCAAGGGTAGGCTCTACCAGTGGAATAGAGCTTTCTATTTCTTTGCCAATAACACGACAAGAGATGCCATTACCTGTAAACAATTTGGATGTGATTATATACTTACCTCCAATTCTTTTTTCTAAAGCCTTGTTATCTTTTTCCTCAATAAAACCAACACGCCCGTGTACAGCTTTTATTAAATCCGGCGAAGTTCCGTCAAATAGAATCCTACCGTTATTAATGATTATAATTCTATTGCAAATGGCTTGTATATCATCGATGATGTGAGTGGAAAGTAATACTATTTTGTCATTTGCAGTCTGCGAAAATATATTTCTAAATTTAATTCTTTCTTCTGGGTCAAGTCCAACTGTAGGTTCATCTAAAATGATAAGCTCAGGATTTCCAAGTAATACTTGTGCTATACCAACACGCTGTCTTTGACCGCCTGAAAGAGTTTTAATTTTGAAATTTCTTTTTTCTTGCAAATTAGTCTGTTCAATAGCTTGTCTGATAATCCCCTTCACATTTTTTTTAATTTCTTTTAATGCACACATGTAATCCAAAAACTCATAAACTGTTAATTCGTCATATAAACCAAAGCTTTGAGGCAAATACCCGAGCTGCTTTCTGAGTTCTTTTTCATGTTTTTGGATTGGTTTACCATCAACAATTATTTCGCCTTCTGTTGGTATTATCTTCGATACCAATAGTTTCATAAAGGTACTTTTACCAGCACCATTGGGACCCAAAAGTCCTATAAAATTTGGGCTATTAACTTCCAAATTCAAATTGCTTAGTGCCTTTTTTCCTGTTTTGTATGTCATACTCACGTTTTTAATACTGATTTTCATAATGTTGTTACACTCCTTTTTCATGGTTTACCTATATAATAAAGCCTTCAACTTACATTTCTGTGACTTTACGGTGAGAGATTCGTCACTTTAGGAAAGGAAAGAAAAAGAAAAACGGCGGTTTTGATTGTTATTTCAAAACCGCCGCATAGCCACATTGTGACTGCAAAACATCATCTGCCACAACTGAGGTTTTTTATTACCGCAGGGTAGCATTCATTTGTAATTTATATTACTTGTGTAGGATGGATTCTGTATTTTAAAGATTTTACAGGGGTGACTGATTAGTTACGTCTATTGTTCAATTATCATCAAGAATAAATTTTGGCAACTGTTATCCCCCACAACAGTACAATCGCGGCAAATATCCATTTATACCTGAACATAATGGCTATATATTCACGGATAAAGGCGCTTGGCCAGTAATAAGCTGCTGTTCCACATCCAACACCGCTTGCCTTTATCTTAAGTTTTTTTGCATAAAGACTTGTTCGGAAAACATGATAATTATTCGTCACAAATATATAGCGGTGTTTCACACCATTCACATCCAGCATATCTCTGACATTTTTGAGATTTTCAAAAGTAGTCTTAGACTGCTCCTCAAGAATGATATCCTCTTCTGGAAATCCGGTTTCTACAAGATAATTTTTCATTGCTGCTGCTTCCGATATCTTCTCATCATCGCCCTTACCACCTGATACCACAATCTTCGGATGCTGCCTGCATTTATGGTAAATACGGACGGCTTTGTCAACTCTGCCTTTCAGCAGCGGAGATACCCTTTCTCCGCCTATCAGACCACATCCATGGACGATAATATAAGCACAATTCAGTCTTTTCGGTAAACAGGTATAAATCAACGAATAGATCAACAGTGTAGAAAACGTAAAGGTAATATAAAACTCCAAAATCAACACCAGTGAGAATAACGTCCTCATCACCGAAGCATCCTGAAAAAAATACATTCCAGCAATGGTTAATATACTTCCCAGGATCATGGCTATTCCCGTCAATAAAGATAGAACATTCTGCAAACGCCGTCCCTCTTTTTTCATCATCTCCAAACCATTCACAATGAGGAAGATGGTAGTAACAACAAAAATCAATGGTATCAGCAGCATCGTTAAAATCCCAAAAATCATTCCTCGGATTCCCGGTGCAGAGCCAAATCCAAGAAGAAAAATGCCAATTGCCATCATCAGCAGCAGTGCATTCCAGAAACTTCTTGGTTCATATAGCATGCTGATAACAAAAATGAGCATTAAAATACAACCAGGCATCATTAAAGACATTCAGACCACCTCTTCTCAATATCATCTGCGTCCCAATCGTCCTTAAGACAATTGGGAATCACTTAAACTCAATCACACAGATGTTTTTTGATTTTTTCTATTAAGTTAATATTAGTTTTGAATTAAGTCATGTCATCCCTAAGCGCGTCAATGATATTTTCTTTTTTTATCTTACGAATAGCATACAGCATTGTAATGAACACGATAAAGAGCACGCTGAACACGCTGATTGCCATACTGCCCCAAGGGAATACAAAATGGAAGTTATCCATCCTTTCTACTGACACAAACCCTTTGTAAATCAGCCAAGAACATATTGCAGATATTGGAATCCCGAATAGTAACGTCCTCATGCCATAAAAGACACACTCGAAATTCATCATCTTTTGGAAATCACGTTCAGACATTCCCACCGAGCGGAGCATGGCAAGTTCTCGCTTGCGCAGCATGATATTCGTGGAAATGGTGTTGAACACATTGGCAACCGCAATCAGCGAAATCATGATGACAAAAACATAGGTAAAAACATCAATAACAAATGTTAGACTGCAGTATTGTTCAACCACGGTGTACATATTTTGCAGGTTATACGCAGAGGTAATTCCTGCGTCATGAATCATGGTTTCCATTTTAGCCACCGATTGCGAAGGCTTTTTTGACAGAAAGCTCAGTCCTATATCTGTATGGATATCCGGTGTTTCAAACTTCTCTTTGAGAGAATAGGGAGCCACCACCATAAAAACGTATGCATTCTTATCGGAAGATTGCTTTATTGTCTTAAGAGGGTCCACCGGGTATGTATCCACAAAGGTAATGTTTATGCTTTGACTCTGTTCCATCTTAGGCTTGTCATTTATTTCGGGAGCCACACTGAAAGTCATGGAATGACTGGCAAACATATCAAACAGTTCGCTTGGCCCGTTTTTCTTCGCAACCGGTTTTTTTGCAACGGCAATCATTTTACCATCATTACCAGTATATTCTTCTCGGGACAAGCCCAATTTTTTGATAAAACTCAGATATTCGCTGTCTTCAATAAACTGGATGTCCATTGGAAGATGAACCGTTTGGTCCGGTGCAGCATAACCTGCGGATTTTCGATAACGGTCTGAAAAATCGCTTGCTTTGGCAGTACATGAATATGCGAAAATTGCTTGGTAGGAGCTTTTGTAAACTCCCTCTGCGGTTTTTAGTTTGTTGTAAAGCGGGAACATTTCGCTGTCGTTCATGCCCTGAGTGGTAAAAACGATGTCATAGTCAAAGTCCATTATGGATCGTTCTGCAAGACGTTTCAGAGTTGTTCCAAAAGCATTTCCTGATACAAACAGCACCACACTTAAAACAAGAGATAGAACAATGCTGCGATAGCGTTTTTTGTTTCTCTTAAAATTCTTTAGCGCAAGAGTTCCTTCCAAACCGTAAATACGCTGTGCCAGTTTTGACGTTTTCACAGTTTTCGATTCGGTTTTGACCTCGCCCGTTTGGCGAATACTCTCCATTACGGGAGTGTTTGCGGCTTTCCTGGCCGGGATATAAGCTGAAATCAAAATGGTAACCAAACTCACCGCTGCTGCTGCAACAATTGCAGGGACAGACACCGACAAAGTTAAAGGTACGGTGCTTGGGATAATGTTCCCGAACTTCCTGGCAACAATAGGAATTATAAGTCCAATACTGCCTATGCCGACTATAATGCCAATGGGTATGCCCATTGCACCAATGCAAAGTCCCTCAAACAGCACCGAATTTCGCAGTTGCTTTGCCGTGGCACCCACTGACGAGAGAATTCCGAACTGATGTGTGCGCTCATTCAGCGATATGTTGAATGAATTATAAATCAGAAAAATCGAGCCTATCATTATTATGACAAGCAAAATGCCGCCAACCGTGTACAGAAGCGCGTTGAACAGTTTATTGTCGGAAAGGCCCATGAATTGCAGCACACTATCGTTAAAGACGTAAGCTTGGCTGACCGCTGTGCTGCTTGCGTAAGCCTTAACTTTGCGCGGGTTTTTAAGTGTGACAAATATGCTGAAGCTGTCCGCTTTGTCTTGAGTATCTGCTTTCGTTATCAAGGTGTATCCCGGTGCGGAACGTTCCTCAAAATCGGGTCTTTCACAGATACCCACAACTATGTAGGTTCTCTCTGCTTTTGGCACAATAGTTTCTTTCCCGGAAATGTAAGGGGTGTGTTGACCCAGATTCTTGTTGTCGTTCATGCGGTTTCCAACATCAAGTGAAAGCGTGTCTCCCACCTTGAATCTAACGCCGCCCTTTATCGCCACGTGCGCTGGGATAAGAACCTCCCCACTGTTTTTCGGCAATCTGCCTGAAACCAGGGTTAAGGGTAAGGTATCAAAGGCTTCCTTGCTAAATCCGGCTATAAAAAGATAAGGTTTTTCGGGGCTTTTCCCACCTTCAAGTTTTGCGTAGCCGATATTTTCAAATGTTGCTGTGTTTTTAACGTCCTTGTCCTGGGTTCGTTTCTGTGCGAAAGAGGAATTAACATCCAAAAACTCAACGTGCCAATCGCCGTGTTTCACAATAGAACCCTTTACCAGAAAATTTAACAGGGAAGTACCAAAGGTAGCCACTGCCGTAATCATGGCAGCAGACAGAATAACTCCGATAATCGTTACAAGTGTTCGTGTACGGTTTTTTTTCATGCCTTGTAGTGTAACTTTGTTGAAAATGTTCATGGTCTCACCCTTTCATCTCGCACTACTTTACCGTCTGATATACCGATAATACGGTCTGCTTGCAGGGCGATATTTTCGTCATGTGTGACGACGATAAGGGTCTGCCTATATTTTTGATTGCTTAATTTCAGCAGATTGATAATTTCATGTCCATTTCGGCTGTCCAAACTGCCCGTTGGTTCATCGGCAAGCATCACCGCTGGGGCATTCATCAAAGCACGTCCTATGGAAACACGCTGTTGCTGACCGCCCGAAAGCTGATTGGGTAAATGCGTTTTTCGGTCTTTTAACCCAAGCAGTTCTAACAAGTCATTCAGCCTCTCCTTGTTGACCTTACGCTTGTCCATCAGTATAGGCAAGGTGATGTTTTCCACCACATTCAGCGTGGGAATGAGGTTGTGAAACTGGTAAATCAACCCAACCTGCCGCCTGCGGAAGATGGCGAGTTTTTCATTGCTTTGGGCATATACATCCTGCCCGTCCAAATACACCTTTCCGCTTGTGGGCACGTCCACGCCACCGATGCTATGAAGCAATGTGGATTTACCGGAGCCGGAGGAGCCGATGATTGCGGTAAATTCTCCCTTTTCGATTGTAAGCGAAACATGGTCAAGGGCGGTAACTTGGTTTTCGCCCTTGCCATAGACCTTACATAAATTTTCAACTTTTAAAAATTCCATTATGTGAGTCTCCTTTCTCATGGTTTACCTATATAATAGAACCTTCAACTTACAGCTGTGTGACTTTTAGGTGAGAGATTAGTCACTTTGGGAAACGAATGGAAAATATCGCGCCGCTCTGTGGATGATTTTTGGCAGTAATCATTCCTCCCTGACGTGTTATAATCATCTTGCAGAGAGCCAATCCAATCCCGTATCCTGTAGCACCTGCGTTTTTTCCACGATAGAACCTATCAAACAGGCAGGGTAAATCTTCTTTTTCAAAGCCCGCGCCGCTGTCGTGGATGGCAATCTCGGTAAACAGTGGGTTGTCCATGCAGACAATCTCAATCTTCCCGTTATCGCCTGCGCTTTCCATGCAATTTTTGAGGATATTTTGAATTGCTTCCGAAAGCCAACCTAAATCGCCCTGAATAATCATGCCTTTTGGCACGTCTGTTTGCAAAGTAATATCGTGCAGCTCCATTGGGATTTGGAACGGACGAAGGGCGGCGCATATCAAGCTGGTTACATCTATCTGCTCGCTTTTAAACATCACAATGCCCGCGTCCAGGCGGGATAATTTTAACAGAGAAGTAAGCAGCCAATCCATCTGTACAAACAATTCCTTTGTTTCCCGTATCAATGATTTCCGTTCATTTTCGTCAGGGTTATTTTCTAACAATGACAGAATAAGGTTTACGGATGTGAGAGGGGTGCGGAGTTGGTGGGCTATGTCAGCCAGCGAATCAGCAAGATGTTCTTTTTCTTTTTTCAGTGCGTCGTTTTGCTCCCGAATACGCAGCGTCATTTTTGTTATCTCGCTTTGCAGAATGGAAAGTTCGCCCTCGTCCGATTCACCAATATACAGATGGTCAGCGTTATGAAGCACAAGATCGATTTGATCTGAAATCTGCGCAATGCTTTTATATCGGGCTTTGGTAAACGTGAAAAACGCTTTGCCAAAGACGGCGGCAGAAGCAATGGCAAGGATTCCAGCCGCTGTATTGATTGCAAATCCCAGTATTATAGCGACGGTAGCTATTAAGGAGAACAAAATGGCAAACTTACGAAACTCTCTATTTCGAAGCATATCCGTCCCCCAATCTATAGCCTGTCCCACGAACGGTCAGAATGATTTGCGGGCTTGCGGGGTTGTTCTCTATCTTCTCCCGCAGGCGTTTAATGTACACGGTCAATGTATTGTCATTGACAAACTCGCCCGCAGCGTCCCACAATTCGTCAAGCAGCCTGCTCCTTGTGATAATATTTTTGGGATTGTTAATAAACACCAACAACAAGCGGTATTCTAAGGCTGAAAGAAAAACCTCGCTGCCGTCCTTTTTCACGATGCCGCTTGCCATATCGACATGAAGCCCGCAGATTTCAAAAGCCGATGGAGAACGTCCGCTTTTTCGCAGGGCGGTTCTGATTCGTGCGATCAGTTCACGCGGACGAAAAGGCTTAGTGATATAGTCGTCCGCGCCCATATTCAGCCCAGTAACAACACTCGCCTCATCGCTGGAAGCCGTCAGAAAAATAACGGGAAGATCTTGCGTTTCTTTGATTTCCGTGCAAACCGTAAAGCCATTTCCGTCAGGCAAAGAAATATCAATCAACGCCAAGTCAAATTTATTTCCAGCAAGTGCGGCAAGGGCTTCACTCCGCGTAGGGGCGTGAGTGACTGTAAATCCCTCCGAGCGGAGCAAAAGTATAAGGTTTTTGCCGATTGCCTTATCGTCCTCAACCAAAAATATCCGTTTCATTTATTTTCACCATCCTTTACTACTCCTATATCGTCCGTCAGCCGGTTTTTCAGCGTCAACCGGAACAAGCCATGTATTTCCCATTTTTTTAGCTTCCTTAATCCGTTCAGCAGAGCAATAGTACACTACCATTCTGTCTGTGATTCCCCAATTTTTCGCTGCTTCTTTTGTCGTTATATAATCCACGCATAACACCTCCATAATTTTATTATATTTCTTTTGACGGAAATATACAAACCGAGGTATAAAACAACGTCAGACTGCATTTTTGAGGAATTCTCTGCAAGGGGGAAGGTGTATTTTTTCCCATGCCCTGCCAAATAGTCAAGGAATCCACCGCCATAGTTATAGAACTGGATAACAGAATTTAAGTCACAACCCTTTGCATTTGCATATTCCAGTAAGGAAGCAAAATATTTACACCCTTGTTTGATGTAATCCTCTGTACGCAACGTGTTGGGCGGTGGTCATTCCTATTCTTTTAGTTGCGGCATGACTATCACTTCCTTTCCAATTTTAAGGCAAGAAAAAAGACGCTCATTTCTGAACGCCTAAACAAGAGAAAAGGAGTACCATTTTCATAGTGCCCCTTTGATTCTCCACCTTTATTTTCTTATATCCCCACATTCTATATCAACCATAACAGAAACATTGATATACTTTTCAATGACCTTATCTCTGATTTTATCCCCCTCACCTGTGAAGACGATATGCTTAAAAAAGTGCCCAAAACAAAGGATTTCTACGTATCGACTCGTTCTATCAACACAATAGTCTCTACATGAGCAGTTTGGGGGAACATATCTACTGGTTGTACTTCTTTAGTTCCATAACCTAATCCATTTAATATACTTAAGTCTCTAGCCAAAGTTCCTGGATCACAGGATACATATACTATTCTTTTAGGTTTTATATCTGCTATAGCTTCTAGTAAGGTTTTTTCGCATCCTTTTCTTGGTGGATCTACAACTATTACATCAGCTTTTATGCCTTTATTTATTAAATCTGGTATAACTTCTTCTGATTTTCCTACAAAAAATTCTGCATTATCTATCTTATTTTCTTTTGCATTATCCTTTGCGTTGTCTATAGCTTCTTTTATTATTTCTACTCCGTATACTTTTTTAGCTTTTTGCGATAAAAATAAGGATATAGTTCCTGTGCCACAATAAGCATCGAATACTATTTCTTCTCCTTTTAGATCTGCAAATTCTAAGGCTTTTTTATACAATATCTCTGTTTGTATGGGATTTACTTGAAAGAAAGATAATGGAGATATATTAAATTTAAATTTATCTATATAGTCAGTTATGGTATCTTTTCCCCATAATGTAATACACTTTTCTCCTAAAATTACATTAGTTTTTTTAGAATTTACATTTTGTATTATACTTTTCATATTAGGTAGTTCCTTTATTACTTCATCTATTAATTCTTCTTTGTGAGGTATCTCCTTTTCTTTATTAGTTACAATAACTAACATAAGTTCTTTATTTTTAAAGGCTTTCCTTACCATTATATGCCTTATAAATCCTTTTCCTATTTCTTCATTGTAGGCAGATATATTATATTTTCCCATCCAATTTCTTATTATTTGTATGATTTTATCTGCTTGTTCATCTTGTATAAAACATTCTTTTACATCTGCTACTTCATGAGTTCTTGGTCTATAAAATCCTATTTTTATTTCACCTTTTTCAAATCTTACAGGCATTTGAATTTTATTTCTATATCTGTAAGGGTTTCCCATACCAATAGTATCCTCTATTTTTATTTTATCTATATCTAGTTTACCTATTCTTTTTAGTGAATCTATAACTCTTTGCTTTTTAAAATCTAATTGAGCCTTATAACTATAGTGTTGAACTTGACATCCTCCACACTGTTTATATATAGGACATACAGATTCCACCCTATTTTCTGATGCTTTATTTAATTTTATAATCTTTCCAAAGGCAAAGTTTTTATTTACTTTAACTATTCTTGTTAATGCACTTTCTCCTTCCATGGCTCCTGGGATAAATACTGTAAAATCATCAATTTTACTTACTCCCTCTCCTTCAAATCCAGTGCCTATTATGTCTAAATTGTATTCTTTATTTTTTTCTACAGGTATATTTCTTTTCATACTCTCTCTCCATTTATGTAATTTTATATCATAACAAAAACACAGGATAAATAGTAACAATTAAACTATCTATCCATAGATTCTTTCCAATATATAAATT
>OGSC01000255.1_pt1 | contig 39586 bp, 42 predicted proteins | sample 1573751 | NCBI WGS metagenome assembly OGSC01 (sample SAMN03295840, study PRJEB24534) | human gut metagenome | isolation source: fecal sample 8 from infant 5 | host: Homo sapiens | place: USA: Pittsburgh, PA | collected 2014-07
AAAACAATTTTTAATGGAGAGGTTATTTATTATGCAGGCAAAATATGATAAATTTCAGGAGTATGTGTTGGAAATTGGGCGACGCATGGTAATGTGTGGCTCTGAGGTCCGTCGTGTAGAAGATACAATTATACGTATCTGTAATGCATATGACATTAAAGTCTGTAATGTATACGCCATTACAACTTTGATTGTTATGACAATGAAAGATAGTGAAGGAAGACATTATACACAGTCAGTTAGAATTAATTCTACAGCAACGGATTTAGGCCAGTTAGAAGCATTAAATGCTATGGCTAGAGAAATATGCAGTAAAGTTCCCCCCATTTCTGAAATAGGTTCTGCATTGGATAATAATAAGTTGCGTAAAGAAAGTAATATTAAAAAGTGTATAGGATATATGCTAGCTGCCGCTGGATTTGCTGTATTTTTTGGTGGTACATTCTTAGATGGCCTTGTATCTTCAATTATTGGAATTGTAATATTTGGCATGGATCATTTTTTTCAAATTCGCAAATTAAATCGTGTAATATATACAGTAATTGCCTGTTTTTTATCAGGCTGCCTTGCTCAATTATGTGGCCATTTTGGACTTTGTATGAATGTGGATAAAGTTATGATTGGAGATATAATGATATTTATACCAGCATTAATTTTAATAAATGGTGTAAAAGAAATATTCTATCAAGATATAATGCCTGGATTATATAGACTAATTGAAGCATTTATGATTGCTCTTTCAATTGCAATAGGATTTGTAGGTTCAATGATATTATTAGGAGGTATACTTTAATGTGGAAAAATATAATACAAGTGCTAATGGCTGGAGTTGGCACCCTGGGATTTACACTATTTTTTTCTGTAAACAAAAAACATGTGGCCGCAGCAACTTTTGGAGGACTTCTTTCTTGGACAATTTATCTTGTTATCTACCACATTACAGAAAGTATATTTTTAGGTAATATGATTGCATCAATGATAGTATGCCTTTGGTCTGAATTAATGGCAAGAAAATTAAAAGCACCAACAAATATTTTTATGATACCAGGAATTATTCCACTTCTTCCTGGGGGAACACTTTATTATACTATGGAGGCAATGCTTCAAAAAAACAAGAAAATATTTATACAAAAAGGACTAGAAACAGTAATGATAACTGTAGGAATTGTAGCTGGTATTGTTGCAGTATCTGTTATTTTAGTTTATTTTTTTACATTATTAAAAAAACATCGAGAAAATTCAAATTCAAAATTAACATGTTAATGTTATCAATTTATGCAGCCTTTTCAGACTGTAAAATGTATTGTTTGTAAAAGTATCCTTTAATAGGATTAGATCTACGTGAATATCTTAGACACAAAAATCTAGAGATTTATCCAATTAACCTGGCTAAATCTCAACATTTTTGTGGTGAGATCCACTTTACCACCATATCTTCATCCAAATTTAGTAAAATCTCACTTACTTATTGTACGGTTCTCCGTATCAGTTGCAAGTGAGGTTTTTCTAAGTAAATATTAATTTTCATAAATGTATAATAATTTTTTAATACGTTTAATAAGTTCTACACGTACATTCTCTGGAGATAAACATTCACATTTATCTCCAAATCCCATTAATATATTATATCCTAAATCATCATCTACAAAAGGAAACTCAACTATAAATTTATCCTCTCCATAAGCCTTTACATTCTCTTCTCCACATCTTTCAACCATTTGTTCTCTTAAAGACCAATCAACTAGAAGCTTAATTGTAATAAGCCTTTTATCTATCCACCCACTTCCATCTAATGGTTTTGATTTAAACTCCCTTGGTACAAATATTGATTCTAATATTTCAAGGTTTGAAATTCGAGATAATTTAAATACTCTAAAATCTTCTCTTAAAGTACAATATCCTTGTAAATACCAGTTATTTTCTTTCAATATTAATTTATATGGTTCTATACAGCGTTTATCTTTTTTTCTATTACCACCATAATATTCAAATGATAAATACTTACTATCATTTAAAGCGCTTTTTACTTTCTCAAGATTTGGTTGAAAACTCTTATTCCCCATCCACGTAGTAAGGTCAATAGTTATTTGATTTGACTTTAATTCAATATCTCTAAATTGGTCTTTCGGAAGTAAACTCTTTACCTTTTCTAAAGTGCCTATAACTTCTTTATTGGATAATGTTGTTGAAACACTAGAAAGCCCCATCAAAAGTGTTGATATATCTGAAGCAGTAAAAAACTTTTTATCAACTTTATATTCAGGCATTATACTAACACCGCCATTTACCCCAGTATGAGTAATTATTGGTATCCCTGCTAAAGATATTGTATCTATATCCCTATAAATGGTTCTAGGTGTAACTTCAAACATCTTAGCTAATTTTATTGCACTTATTCTTTCATTATTTAGTAACACCATAATAATGGATATCAATCTATCTATTTTCAATAATATCTCTCCTTGAAATCATGTATACATTTATTTTATAACCTTGACATAATGGGGTCAGATTTACTGTGATATATTTAATCTGTTAGAAATAATATACCTAATATATAGGAGGATTACAAATGAATTTTTCACAAGAATTTAATAGGATTATGCTATCTCAAAAGGAGTTAGCTTTAGCAACAAGTGTAGATAATATTCCAAATGTTCGAATTGTTAATTTTTACTACGATGTTTCAAAGAAAGGAGTAGTATACTTTTCAACATTCTCAGATAATCCAAAAATTGAAGAATTTGCTAAAAACAACATAGTGGCATTTACCACTATCCCATCTAATGGAAATGAACATGTTAGAGTTAATAAGGCACTAATTCAAAAAAGCAATTTAACAATATTTGATTTAAAAAATGATTTTATCAAGAAAATTCCTAATTATGAAATCACAATAAATGAGGTCGGAAATCAACTATCTCTTTATGAAATTCACTTTAAAGAAGCTACTGTTACATTAGATTATACTGAAAGCGCTGCTATAGCTTTATAGTATACTAAATAAGCCAATGATATTTAAATATCGTTGGCTTATTTTTAATATTACTTATAAAAACTCTATTTCTAGCTTCACTTATGATACTGTTCACTATTCATTATCCTAAACTTTACTACATATTTAAATACTTTTCTATGTTCATTCAAATTCTAGTTATAGATATAACTTATCTAAATTTATAAATGATATATAAAAATTACTAATTATAAAAATTTCATATGAAGAATAGGAAATGGATTACCGTGGTCATCAAATTCTGATCTTTTGAATGTATCAAACCCCATATGTTTATAAAATCCTACTCCTTGTGTATTTTGTTCATTTACATCTACAAACTTTGCATTTAGAACATTTATTGCGTAATTAATAAGTTTTTTACCTATACCATTACCTCTACTGTTTGAATCTACAAATAACATTTCAATTTTACTTTGATGTACACCCATAAATGCCTGTATAGCACCTTTTTCATCTCTTACACATAGAAGTTTACTAACATAATCAACACCTTCTTTAACTTGAGGTTTTATTGATATTATATCTTCTTCTTTTAAAAATGTATGAGTTGCTCTTACTGATGACTCCCATACATTTAGTATATTATCCATATCATCTCTATTAATATTATTTAGATTTTCTATCTTTATCATTTAATAATTCCTCCTAAGTATATTTTATACTTAATATTATAGGTTAAATGGTGTTTCTGAAGTTTATCAATTATTTTTTTATCGCCCTTGCAAAGCTATGCCTTGATATTATTACAGTTTTTGCTTAGAGCTAAATCAATTAATCTAATTTTACAAAACATGGTAACGCCTACCTTAAATAATTTAATAGCAATGCTAAATTTTAATCTTGGTTATATCAATATAAAGAACTAGCTTATCATATCTTAAATGTAAAGTTAAAATAAATAATCTAATCTTCAATAAGATCAATAAATCTTTCAGCTGCTGTAGACATAGGAATATCTTTTTTAGTTGCTATGCCCATAATTCTCTCTGGGATTTTTTCTTTAATAGATATATCATATAATTGTTCCTGCTCTAACTCCTTTTTGATATAATCTTTTATAACACAGGAAACTCCTAAGCCTCTTTTTGCAAATTCTATCATTAGTTCTACATTACTTAACTCTATTTGCGGTACTACGTCCAATCCATGTGAACTAAAATAATTATCTATATAACCCCTTGTATTGCCACCTTTCTCTAGTAAAATAATAGGATATCTATCCACTAAATCCTTCAATGTTATCTGTTTTTCACAAATTCCCTTGTACTTCTCTCCTACCACAAAACAATCTTGTATTTTAAATGTTTTAATAACATTTAAAGAATTGCTTGTGTCTATATTCATATTCAAAATTCCTATATCTATCTCACCTGAATCTAATGCTTTTGCTATTTGATGGCTTGACTTATCCTTAACATAAATTTTTATATTTGGATAATTTAAATTATAAATTTCTATGTATTTCATTAGATAGTATTTGCATACTGCACTACATACAGCTATTCTTACCTGACCTGAATTAAGATTTTTTAATTCTGAAAATTTTCTTTCTGCTGTCATCATAAGACCATAGCCTTGTTCTATATATTTGAATAATACCTCACCTTCTAAAGTAAGTGAAACTCCTCTTGGAGTTCTATGAAATAATTCCCCACCTAATTTTCCCTCTAATAATTTTATAGATTGACTAACTGCTGGCTGTGATGTAAAAAGCTCTTTTGCTGCTTTAGATATACTGCCTAATTTGGCAGTAATATAAAAAATTCTATAAAGTTCAAGATTAATATACATATAAAAATTTAGTATACCTCCTATACTAGATATTAATTTTACTTATATCAGTATATTAATTATAATTGCTTTATAAAAGTTATTCAACAATTAAAAGCATTGGAGGTTATAGTGTGGTATTTATTTATTACTTACTATCATTAATATCTGGATTTGCCTTAACCTTACAGGTTGGTATAAACGCTGTACTTCGTTCTAAAATAGGAAATCCTATTCTTTCATCCCTTATTAGCTTTGGTGTAGGAACTTTAGGACTTGCATTAGTATTCTTCTTTACTGTATTAAATGGTTCTAGTACATTGCCAACTGCTACTCATATCAAAAATACAAGTTGGTGGATGTTTCTAGGGGGATTATTGGGAGCATTTTATATATTTACAACTATATTTGCATCTCCTAAGATTGGATTTGCAAGTATGTTTAGCCTTGTAGTATGTGGTCAAATACTCTTTGCTGTTATATTTGACCATTTTGGATTATTAGGCAACCAAATTCATTTATTAACTCCACTAAGAACGCTAGGTATTATTTTCTTAGTCTTAGGGGTTTATATTATTCAAACTCATTAATTAGAGATTTATATTTAAATCTTAATCAATAAAACATCATTATAGGAGGTAATTTTTATGAAAAGAATCTGTGTTTATTCTGGCTCTAATCTAGGTTTACGCTCTGAATATAAAGAAAGTGCTAAACTACTAGGTAAAATATTGGCTGAAAATAAAATTGAATTAGTATATGGTGGTTCAAGAATAGGTCTTATGGGGGAGATATCAAATGAAGTTTTAAGAAATAACGGAAAAGTTATTGGGGGTATGCCTAAAGGGCTCTTCTCAGGTGAAATGGTTCATGAAAATTTGACTAAACTTATTGAAGTTGAAAACATGCATGAAAGGAAGCAAACTATGGCTGAGCTTTCTGATGGATTTATAGCACTTCCTGGTGGACTGGGTACTTTTGAAGAACTGTTTGAAGTACTTAGTTGGGCTCAGCTTGGTATTCATAAAAAGCCTATTGGCATATTAAATATATCAAACTTCTTTGACCCTCTTTTACATATGATTAAAAACACTTGTACTGAAGGTTTCATGAATGAATCAAATATTAAGCTTATTTCAGTTTCAGACAATCCTTCAGAATTAATCAAACAAATGAAAAACTATGTGCCACCTCTAATGGAAAATAAATGGCGTGAATTAGTATAAGTAAATTTCATTATAAAAAGAAGATGTCTCAAAATAGCCTTAATTTTAATATAGTCAAATTTAGAACTACTCAGCAAAATGAATTGCTTTATGAATGTATTATTTATATTTATGGTTTTAAAATTAAGGCTATTTTTATTTTGAGACACCCTCTTTATCTTAATTATTTCATGTATTTATCTTTGCAATTTACTTAAAAAGTTTCCATAATCAATATACCAATCTTTAACGTTACCAAATGTACCTACTATGTCCATATGATCTGTATTTACAATTCTAGGCATTACATTCCATTGTCCCATTTTAGCTCCGCCAGTATATTGCTCAATAACATCATCAGAACCCAATTTAGGACCATCTTGACTAATACAATTTACAACACCATCATTAGGGAACCATTTCTTGTCAATGATAGGAAGATCTTTTTTATTACGTGAATATTTACCCATTAAGTTTGCTGTTGGATAAAATATAGGATTCATTGGACCAATTTGTGCTACAGAATGACCTGTAAGTATAGATTCTTTAGTTGCTTGGGTTGTCCAAGAAAAATAATACACATCTGGTTGAGCCTTTACCCATGTATTGAGTTCTTGTGCACCTTCTGTGGATAAATCATAAGTTGATATATCCTTTGTACTATTCCAAATATTGCTTTCTAAAACCCTTTCAATATAATCACGTTGAGATTCTCCACTTTGCTTTTTTAATCCCCATTGATCTAATTTTAAATCATATATTGAGCTAAACAACTTGTTTTTACCAGTTATTGTTCCTAATACACCAAATGTATAACTTATTAAATCTTTTGCTGGCATTAAATCTGATAAAGTTGTACCATCATTAGGTGTAGAGATAGTACTAACACTATGAATCCAATGCTTTCCTCCTTCAAATAATGGTGAAATATTTTCTTGTCCGCAATTTATTTCCTCTTCACTGCCTTTACTTAAAAGCTGTGTAAGTGTACGTATAGTTTGTCCACCCATACTATGTCCTATTAAATGTATTTTATTTTCATTGCTTATATTTTTATATATCCCTGGATATGTCCTTCCATATCTATTATGTTTAGATTTTTTTGCATGAGCTTCTCCATAATCTACTGTTCCACCTACTATGTAAGCATAAAGTTCACAAGCTCTATCCCAATTACTAGATACTGGTCCTACTGTTGCTGTATAAGTCTCATGCCCTGAGGCATTTAACTTTTCTTGAAGATCAACTACTCCACCCCAATATTTATATCCTAATAATTCATCTCTTCCAAACCCCATAAAACCATGAACTAAAATAATGGGATAATTATTTCCTCCTATAATGCTCCTAGTATTAATTTCTGGAAATTCTATCGGAAATTTCAATGGAGGCATTTTATTTATGTCTTCTTCACTTTTAACTTCTTCTGCCGAATCTATTAAATTGTCTATATCTTCTAATGTAGGTATTTTTATTGTCTCCTCTGCATCTTTTACTTCTTCATTAACATTAGATGCTTCCACCTTCTGTGTTCCTTGTGCCTTTGGGTCATCTGCTCTTACAATCATTGAAAAATTTGTTAGTGTCATAGACAATACTAATAAAATAACAGTTGTTATTTTGGTTAAATTTTTTTTCATTTTACATACCCCCTAATTTAATTTTTTTAAGTAACTATTATGACTGAATGAATCATTTGATTTCACCTTCTTCCATTTAATTTGAATAATTGATAAATATATACAATTATACATGCATTTTAAATATTTTTCAATATTTTCCTAATTTTCATTTTATTATTACAAATAAAAACTTTTAAAGAATTTATTTCCAATAATGAAATATAGAAAATAAAAAAAACAATTAAACTATAATGAATTCTAGCTGCATCCTAAAAAAAATATGGATAAATTAGATAAGAATCAATGAAATGAAATAATTATTTTGTTTTTATACTAGGTTGATACCTATAAATATATTTTAGTAACATGAATATTATAGATAACATTATTCATATATTAAAATACCATGAATTAACTTTATAAAAATTATTCAATAATTTATAAGTATTGAAACCTAGTTATTTGTATTACAACGTAAAAACACCGTAAAATTCAGATTTGATATGTTCTCCTTAAAGTAGACAGATTAAAAAATAAAAATCTGTTTCTGAAAATGGAAACATATCATTTTTGAACAATACGGTATTTTAAAAATTTATTGATTTTTAATATTTAATAAATATTTATATCCTTCTGAGATCCCTATTCAAAGCTATTAAAGCTTACAAACTCTCCTACAGGTTTCCTATATCCCCTCATTCTTGTCTTAGAAGTATCTTCTTCTCCCATAGTTATCATAAGAGCTATTTCGTAGTTTTCAGGAATATTGAAGATTTGTCTAACTTCCTCTTGATTAAAGCCAATCATTGGACAAGTATCCCATCCTTTATCTTTAGCAATTAACATAAACATCATAGCTGATAGAGAAGTATTTCTTATTGCTTCACTACGCTGAAAATCTTCACCCCTGCCTTCATAGAGATTATTTATATCACGAACAATATTATCATAATCTAATTTACTCATAATCCCTAAATTAAGCATTCCTGAATAAATATTTTCTGCATTTTTATATGCTAATTTATCTCCCAATACTAATATAACTGCGGAAGCTGTGTGCACTTTATACTGATTAAAAGCAGCTTTTCTTAGTTGCTCCTTTTTTTCTTCATCTGTTACAACTAAATAATTTGAATGTTGAATATTAAAGCATGAAGGAGCAAGTTTTAATAGCTCAAATATTTCAGTAAAATCTTTATCTGGAATTTTTACTCCCTCTATAAAGTTATTAGCAGAGCGTCTTTCTTCAATAATTTTTTTTAATTCTGACATAGCCATTCCCCCTATTTCTGAATTTTTATAAATAAAACCACAACAAATCCTTATATTGGTATAATATAGTAAGTAACTTACTTTTGTCAAGTAAACATGATATACTAGTAATAGGTGGTGATTGAATATGGAAAAATATCATATGTGTCCAAAGTTTGAAACTGCTTTTGAACTATTAGGGAAAAAATGGACTGGATTAATTATAAGAACATTATTAAGTGGTCAAAAGCGTTTTTCTGATATATCAGAAGCAATTCCCAACATGAGTGCTCGTATTCTTACGGAAAGATTTAAGGAATTAGAGGAGGCAGGGATTATTATTAGAAAAGTTTATCCCGAAACTCCTGTACGTATAGAGTATGAACTTACACAAAAAGGGTCAGACTTACAAGCTGTTATGGATGAAGTTCAAAAATGGGCAGAAAAATGGAACTAAATAAGATTACATAAGAAGCTTCCTATTGATTTAGGGAGTTTTTTATTTTTTGTTCATAAAACATAAATCTGAAGTAACTTTAAATAATTATTAAAAATTTTCTTTACTAATTATAATTTATGTGCAATAATTAATTTAAATATACTTACTAAATGTAACTAACTAAATTAAATATTGTTAATATATATTTTAAAGTTAACAAAGCCACTTTTATAGAAAATTTTATTTATAGTTTAAATTAAGATGGTAAAAGATAATTAAAAGGAGAGATGTAGAATGTTAATAAAGATAGAAAATAAAAATATGGGTAGTAGCAATCTTGGATGGTTAAGAAGTAAATTCCACTTTTCCTTTGCTGAATATTACAATCCAGATAATATAAACTTTGGAGTTTTAAGAGTAATAAATGATGATTTAATTGAAGTTGGTACTGGATTCAATACTCATCCTCATAAAGATATGGAGATAATATCCTATGTAGTTAATGGTGATCTTACACATGAAGATAGTATGGGAAACAAGAATACTATAACTCGTGGTCATGTTCAATTCATGAGTGCAGGGTCAGGGGTATATCATAGTGAGCATAACTTCGGAAAAGAAATATTAAGGCTTCTACAGATATGGATTTTCCCCGATAAACAAGGGTATAAACCTAGCTATGGAGATTACAGATTTAATTGGGATGATAGACACAATAAATGGCTTCATATGGTTTCAAGCAAAAACAGAAATGCACCAATAAAAATAAATCAAGATATGAATATTTATTCCTTAGAACTTGAAAAAGGAAAAGAAATTGGTTTTCCGGTAAAGAAAGGAAGACAGGCATATTTAGTTCAGATAGAAGGAAATTCAATAATAAACAATATTGAATTAGTTGATAGAGATGCTATGGAAATAGTTGAGGAAGATATTTTAATAAAAGCAAAAGAAACTTCCCACGTTTTAGTTTTAGAAATGAATAAACAAGATTAATAGTATTCAAATCACATAAATAGGCATATTAAATTTTATTACTTAATATATTTGTCATACGATGTAAAAACACTGCATTATTCAAATTTGAATAATGCAGTTTCATTTTTTCAGTTGTTATGTTAAATAAGAATATTCCATCTTAAATACCGACTCATTCAATTATTATTGTTTAGAAAACTTTTGCCTTAATAAAATTTCCTATTCTTTCCAGCTTTCAAAATGCAAATACGATATTGAACCTATAATACTAAAAAACATAATTATAGCATCATATCCTATCCACACATCATTTCCAATTACAATATCACCTTTGTTATCCTAAGCATCTTTTGAGTTTAATGCTTTATCCCATTCTTCTTTTAAAATTTTAAAAGCATATATTTATTATAATTGTAAAATCATATGTATATCATATGGTTCTAATTTATATAAATCTTTATTTATCTCATTTGTTAATTTTGCACCGATGGCGAAATAAAATTCCACTGTATTTTTAAAGGGTGTAGCAGATATATACATACTTTTGGCATTTAATTCTTTTGCTTTTTTAGATAGCAAATTCACTAGATTTTTACCTATACCCTTTTTACGATAATTATTACTTATATATAACATATCAAGTTTAAGTTGGTCATTATTTCTGCCAATAAATTTGCTTTCTAAAGCCCCTAAACCTACAATTGTTTTATTGTCAAAGGCTCCATATATAGTTCCATTTCTATCATATATGTCTTGTAATCTATCGATATATTCATGGAGTTCTTTCAAGTCCCATCCCTCAATATTATAAAATTCATTTACTATTTCAAGTTTATTATCTCTAAAATAATAAACTTCATTTACAATTTCTTTTCTATCAATTTCACCTAATAGTGCAAGTTCTGACCTTTCAAGTAATCTATAGTTCAAAATAATCAACTCACTTTCAAATAAAATTAAACCTTGATAGTTATTAGCGTGATGAATTCCATTCTAATGCTTTTCTTTCTAATTCCTTGACAAAGTGATCTTTACCATCACAATAAGCCTCTATATCATCAGGAAACATGGTAGCTAATCTGCTCTTTAGTTCTCCATACTCAAATGCATCCTCTGGATGTGTTCTTAAATAATCACGAACAGCTAAATGTCTTTCAATATCATTGAAGTTGCTTTTTTCAAACACATGAATTTGATGGGTCCTATTTTCCAATCCTTTTCTAAAATATCTTCTGCCGGCTATACCAAATTCACCTTTTGACTCGTATCCCAGATCTTCAAACTCTTTATTATACTTATCAACTTTTGTAATGTCCTTTACTACAGGCATAATATCTATAATTGGCTTGGCTTTTAAATTCACCACTGATGTGCTTCCAATGTGGTAAATATCAACTAACTCGTTTCCAAGTATATTTTTAATCTTTTCAGCTTCTTCCAGATATAAATTGGGCCATTGGCTGCTATACTCTACAACTTGAACCTTCATATAAACAATCTCCTTTCTAATAAAACTATAATTTCTCTAGTTATTCTCAAATTATAGTTATCGTAAACTAATATAGCTTGATATGAACTCTGCATTTTCATTATTTTTCATTGCTTGATGTATAAATACATAGCTTTTTATATTTGGGTAAGGCATTCATTTAAGGCGGCTTGATTTATAAAAATCAAAACACCGATATTACCGATACTTATAATTATAAGCCTTCTGCATTATAGTCCATCGAGATTCTCCAACAAAGTATCCCTTTAAGGGACTTTTTATCTTTTTTATATCCTCAAAACCAAATCGGCAATAAAGGTGTTTTGCAGGGTTTCCTCCAGCAACTGCTAATGTATAAGATGTATACCCTCTATCTAATAATGCCTGTTCTCCATGCTGAAGAAGTAACATGCCAATTCCTTTTCCACGACAGGTTCCATCGACCGCAATATGCTCTATATAGCACTCTCCTTCATTTAGTTTGTAATCTTCTAACATTACCATTTTGGTGTACATCATTATAACATTGTAGACACCATATCGTCTACATAGCGATATAATAGGAATGTCTTCATTAGTATTTTCTGTTTTGCTGCAACGCATTAGAATTACGCCAACTACCTTTTTGTCTTGCTTAGCTACAAAATGAAGATATGCGGGATCATCAGCTTTGAGATGCCAAGAAGCGTACAAAATATTTTCTATATCATTATCACTTAGCTTTTGGTGTTGGCAAAACTTGCTTTTAAAAGATTGTACTAATAAAGCAATTACATCTCTAAAATCGGTATTTTGATACTTCTCAATATAAATATTGTCCATCAGCATATTGTCCCCTTTACAAATTAAATTTTTTTAGGTACTATAATTAAAATAAACCATTGAGCTACTCAAGAGTCAATTGGTGTTGTTAAATTTTTTAAGGAGGATAAAATGCAGGGATTACTACGTATTGGACAAGTAAGTAAATTATATGGCATATCACTTGATACTTTACGTCACTACGACCGAAAAGGATTGTTAAGGCCAATTATTGATCCTCAAAATGATTATCGTTACTACTCCTTAGAACATCTGGATATCCTAGAAATGATTTTAATTGGAAAATATATGAAAATCCCCCTAGATCAAATGAAAGAAAGAATAGATTCGGAAAGTATCGATGGATATTTATCAATGGTAAAAGAACAGAAGGAACGTATAAACGAAGAAAAAAGGCTATTAAATCAACTTGATCAATATGCTGAGGATATGCTAGAGTTACTTACTACTATTTCTAAATTTAAAAACGATTACACATTTTCTACTGCTTCAGTTTATAAAGAAATTGATATTACCATCTATAGAATAGATTTGGGAACATTACTGCACGAAGATACTAAATCACAACAGACAGAAGGGATAGAATCTTTAGAGCAATGGGCTTTCTATCATAGCGAGTCGGATGGAACAATAGTAGAGAATGACGAGGTAATTGGTTTTTCATTTTCTGACAGTACAATAAATACAACTATACTTCAAAAGCAATTTATATTTGCAGCTGAACATAACATTGTGGCACAGCATCGTGTAACAGGATATTATTCCAATATTATGTTCTGGGGTGTAAAAAAGGATTTAATGGAATATCTATATAAATTATGCCGTCATTTTGACTTATACAATTCTACCCTATTAGTAAAATACAACTTTGCGCTACTTCATAAAAGTATGGAACACGAATATTTTGTAGAAATATACTTTCCCCAAAATCCAATTTGAAGACCAATACATTCTATTTGAACAATCAATATCAAAATAATTATGCCAGTAAAATGGCGAAAATCATAATGACAACTCTGAGTATTCTAGCAATACTAACGGGATTATCTGATATAGCGGACCATCCAAAGTAATCGATTAGAATTCCTATAGGAACTACTATTAAGAATATACTTTCGCCATAATATTCTTTTACATTGGAAATTGAGGAAGATATTTAGCCCAATTTTATACCGATGACATCGTAATCAACTGGATTGTATAAATGGTTCATAATAATATATATAAATTATTATTGACAGATGCATATATGTGCATATATAATCTTAATTAGGTGATATGTATGGATAAGAAAGATTTAATTTTAGAATGTACCAAAGAAATAGAAGAAAGCATTGATTTTGAATTTTTTAAGACTTTGTTTGATCCAGTGCGATGTGATATTATAAAATACCTGGCTATTAACGGTGCTAATAATATCAAAGATATTTCTGAAAATTTTGCACAGGACCGTTCAGTTATTTCAAGACATTTAGACTTAATGCATAGACATGGCATAGTCAATAAAACAAAAGAAAATAGAAGTATTTTTTATGAATTGAACGATAAGTATATTCTTGAAAAATTTGAATTGACAGCAACAAATTTAAAAAAATTAATACGTCAGTAAAATTTAAAAAGGCAGTCTTGCCTTTTTAAAAACATTATAATGTGCATATGTGTGCACTAAAGTATTCATATGTTCACCAATTTAATTGAGAGGAAGGAATAAATATGAACATACTATCTGTTCTAGCAAGCCCGCGAAATCAAGGCAATACGGCTATTTTATTGAAAGAATATTTAAAAGGTTTAGAGGGCCTAACATCCCAGGTTGAAATAGAAACAATTTATCTTCAAGCAAAAAATATACAATATTGTACAGGCTGCAATGCCTGCAAAAAAAGCAGTCAAAATCAATGTGTATTAAAAGATGATATGCAGGATATTTATAAAAGTGTAGAAAAAGCAGATGTTTTGGTTTTGGCAACCCCTGTCTATGTTTTTAATATGGCTGCACAGTTAAAAACTTTTTTAGACAGGCTATATGCAGTAGATTATAATACTTTATTAAACAAAAAAATTGTATTGCTAACCACCTATGGAGATAGCAGTGAAGCTAATTCAGGAGTTAAAAATATCGTACAATCCATCACTATGCTTTCACAATATCTTGGTATGGAATTCATACAAAATCTTAATGTAAGCACATATAAGGTTCAGATTTCTGAAAATGAGCAATCTAAAAAAGCTGCCTATACATTGGGAGCAGACATTTTAAAATATTAATTGAGAGGTGTTTCAAGATGGTAACAATTGTATTTGCACATCCATGGCACAGAAGTTTTAATAAGGCTATACTGGATACAGTAACAACTGTTTTAGAACAAAGGAAAAATGAATACCAGGTAATTGATTTAAATAAAGAGAATTTTAACCCTGTTATGACCGAAGGAGAATTAGCTTTGTATTCAAAAGGACAACATAAGGATCCTTTAGTAACCAAATATCAAAACATGTTAAAAAAAACAGATGAAATTATTTTTATATTTCCACTTTGGTGGTACGATACCCCTGCTATCTTTAAAGGTTTTCTTGATAAAGTTATGTTAAAAAATTTTGCATATACAGAATCAAATACAGGTTTAAAGGGAAAGTTAACTCATATTAAATCTGCCAAAGTGATAACAACGGGCCAATCTCCCCGTTGGTATTTAAAGTATTTTGCTGGCAATCTGATTCAGAAAACATTTATCAATACTACATTAAAAGGTATTGGAATTAAAAATGCTAAGTGGCTCCACTGCGGGGATGTTTCTAAGGGGGCTCAGGTGAAGAGGGAGAAATTTTTGCAAAGGTTGGCAATTGATATTTAAGTTTGAACTCAATTCATATCCACAATATCCTAGAGCAGAATAGTGTTTCCTAGTTTTTCTTAGCATATCTGGTATCATCAAATTAAATAACAAAATTATATGGCATATCCTTGCATAAAAAAGGTGAAAGAAAAATCAGGATGGCTCAAGTCAATCAAGGCAAAGCTATCCTGATTCTACATAAGACATATTTTATTTAGTGTGTTCAATTATATCGATTAAATGCTTTGCTCATAACCCATTAATTTCCTAATGAAAATTATATTTAATTACTGCTCAACAATGATTCCCCAAAGACCAATTAAGTCAGCCGCCTGAACCATACTAATTTTGGCTCCTTGAAATTCAATGGGAGGTGAAGATACCGTCGGAGCAATAAGCTCATTTTTTGTAAAATCAACACCTGCCAACATTGTCTTAAAGAAGTTGTTTTTAATAAAGTTGGAGTTTTTTACTTCGAATCTCTTCAATTTGGCTTCAGTTATAGATACCTCAGTGAAATCTATATCCTCAAAAGCAACATCTGTCATTTTAGCTTTATCGAAATAGGAATATTGAAAATTTGATCCTTGCATAGATGTCTGCTTGAAAATAGTATCGCTCATATTTACTCCTACACATTTGCAGGTAATAAACTGACACCTTTCGAAATATGCGTCTGCAAAATTACTGTTTGATAGATTACAATTTTGGAATACAACATCAACAAAGCTTGCTCCTTCAAAACTGCAATCAAGGAATGTACAGTTTTCGAAAATGCTTGTATTGATTTCGCTTTTGTAAAAATCAAAATGTTCAATATGTTCTTCGTAAATCTTTGTCTGCGTTATTGGTATCTCCTCATATAAATATGGCTGTGCATATGATAAAAAATCTTCTATCCTTATCAGATCTGCTGGAATTCGTGGATTAATAATACTCATAGCTTTATTAACTTCCTTTCAATAGAAATTATATACTCACCTCACATTTTATCCATTGTTGCTTTTTGCTTTTTGGTTATCCCATTCCTCTTTTAAAATTGCATATACTACATCGTCTGCCCATTCATTATTAAACCAAAAGCTTTTTTTAAAATGTGCCTCTTTTCTCATTTGAATTCTTTCAAGCAATGCTATAGATTTTATATTTCTGGGATCAACTGAAGCAATTATTCTATGTTTTTTTAAATTATTAAATAAGTAATTTATTACGCTAATAACAGCTTCAGTAGCATATCCTTTGCATTGATGCTCTAAAGATAAGGTAAATCCTATTTCTACCTGTAAGTTATCTGAGTCTATAAAATGAATTCCTACATCCCCTATTAATTCATCAGTTTCCTTAATCAAAATTACAAGTTGATACCATGTATCTGGTATATTCGGAATTTTAGCAGTTTTTTCACAAATAAATTCTTTTACTTCTTCGAGCGTTTGTGGTTTCCAACTCTGAAATTTATATATTTGTGGATTTGAGCGGTATTTAAATATCGACTCTTCATCAGAAATTTTAATACCTCTTAATGTTAATCTTTCTGTTGAAATATTCATTTCATTGAAGTTCATTATTTTCACCTCCGCATGTATAATTTAGTTACTCAAGATAAGCCAAATTTAAAGCATCTATACCTTCATGATCAGGATGTATATATATCGTTGCATATAATTTTACTATTTCAGCTTAGATAATGGTAATTATATCACATTTACATGCTAATGGAGGATTGCTTTTGCAATAAATGTAAAACAGCTTTATCTAGTATTTTACAATAAGTTTGACTTGTACTAAGTTCTGACGAAAAGGATATAATTTTATTGCTTTATATATTTGAAGTATAACGTAAAAGCACCGTAGAATTCAAATGAATAATACGGTGTTTTTTATGAATTGTTCATTTTTTCAGTTGTATCAATATATCAATGTGCATTCCTTTATTTCCATCAAATAGATTACTAAAGAGTTGGCACCCCCTTTTATTCTCTTGGTATATTAACAAATACTCACAAGAAAACCCAAATTTATTCGCGAGTTAGTTAATTTTTTCATCTGCTTTTTATAATTTTTATAATAGTTATACTGGTTATAAAAATTAAATTAAATGTTAAATAAAATATATTAATATATTTACTGATCTTTGTAAGAGTTATAAAACTATCTAACCTACTAACAATTATAGCAGCGAAGATAAATACTATACTATATAAGATATTAGGATTTATTTTTTTTGAAATGTTGGACAGTGAATAATAGAAAAAATAATTCTGATTAGCTATGGTTTGAAATATTAAACTGTTCCATAAAAACATAAACACAAGTTTAAAATTACTTATACCAGGTGCATAAATTGTTTCTGCAAGAGATAACGTAGGCCAATACAAATTTTTTGCTACATCTGGACCTAAATAATATATGGATATAAAACTTAGCCATATATACACAACAACTACAATTGATGTACTTTTTAAAAAGGAACTTTTTATCTTAGTTTTATCCTTCATTAAAGGAACTATTAAAAAAATAAATTCTATACCTAAAAAAGAATATACAGTCTCTATACTAGCCTTTAAAATAGAGGAAAATGGAGCTGCTAATATAGGTTGAATATTGCGAATATTCCCTTGCTTTATTGCCAAAAAAGTTATTAAAATTAATGGGATAGCTGCATAAAAAATAATTTCATTTATTATACCTAAGGATTTTATGCCTTTAGAGGCAGCATATACTGAAATTAATAGTATTGGGATGGCTAATTTATATTGCTCTAAAAATAAAACTAAATGAACTCTTAATAAATTACTTATACTAGCAGTGGTAATAATTATATAAATAAAAAATTGGAAAGCAAATACAAAAGAAAATACACTACCTAAAATTTTCCCAAAATAGTTCTTGCTTATTTCCACTATATTGGTGTTGTGGTAAGAATTATCTTTAAATATTAATATAGCACAAAGTACTATATAAAAAGGATATAAGCTTCCTATAACTACTCCAATCCATCCATCATTTTCAGCTATTTTAGTTAAATCAGCTGGAAGAGATAATATTCCTATTCCTATCATAGATCCTACTATTATGGCCATAGTTTGGTCTGTAGTTAACACATTATTACTTTTATTTTCCATTATGGTTCTCTCCTAAACTTTTACACAAATCACCACTGCTTATAGAAGATGGTAACTTTGTGGTCGATATATCTAATGATACAAGTTTACTCATACTATCAAGGTTGTTCCAACCCCTCTAGTCAATGTACCTTTTATTACATTCTATTTAAGATTATTTAAAATTTTTCCATCACTCATTATGGCAAATTCTTATAGTGATAGGTAAGAATTTGATACTATCTCCAACTTTTCCCCCACCTCACACCGTACGTGAGACTTTCGCCTCATACGGCGTTCCAACATTTTGAATTTTACTTATTAAATGACTGAATTTCCTACTAACTTTCGTAGAGTATTAAGACGTTTTAAACCTTTTTCATCTTTCAATATCTTTTGATATTTACTTATCGTGCCTTGCTCTGTGGAATGTACCAACTTATGAGCTTCATAGCATAACCATACTAGATTTTTGTATTCATCATTTCCACCCAATGATTTCGGTTTCTTATGATGACATTCCATGTTTCCAATTTCTAATTCTTGTTGTGTTACGTAACACAACCCTTGTTGTCCAGCAATAAGAGATATGCTATTATCAAAAAGTTCAGCTGACATATATTCATTACCCTTTGCTAAATATTTCATTATAAGTAGTGCACCATTTCTTAAATTGTCATGAATAAGTTCTCTTCCTTCTTTTGTGTAATTGCATATTTCTTGTGTAAAACACATAGGTGGCTTGGTTTTGCAACCATATATAGGGAATAACGTTATATCCTGTATAGTTCGTATTTTACCACTGTAACCTCCGTATAACTGTTTATAGGTTTCTGAGTATTTAGGTTTATCCTTAATACTGTTCCGTAGTCTTATATCAAGGCTTTTTGTAACTAAGAAATTTATATATCCAAAATCTATTACTACATTAGTTGCACTATTGTAATAGTTATGACTTCCTAGTATCATAGAGTTAAATCTTGATACTTCTTTTGAATTATTATTTTTCTTGATTTTTTTTATTTGTTCTTTCAATTTATTAATAGTTGATTGAACTGCTTTATCACACATTCTACTTTGACAAACATATTTCTTCTTCTTAGGTTTAACCATAAGTTTAAACCCTAAAAACTCTGTATAATTTCTTCTTAAATTGGTTATTTTAGATTTGTCAGGACTTATATCTAAATCTAATCTCTCTTTTAACCAACTTTTAGTCGCTACAAAAATTTTCTGTGCTGTTTTATAATCTCTACAAAATATTTTAAAATCATCAGCATATCGTACTAACCATATTTCTTTGAGCTTTGTAGTTTTGATAGCTCTATATTTATGTAAACCTGCATATTTATGATTAGTTTCAAAAGTCTCCCATTGAGAACTTACCCACCAATCTAATTCATTTAGTACAACATTTGCTAATAATGGGCTGATAATTCCTCCTTGTGGTGTACCTTTTGTTGGAGTTCCTATATTTTGTATTTCCGATTTAAGTATTTTCCCGATTATGCTTATTAAATTTTTATCTTGTATTCCTAATGACCATAGTTGTTTCTTTAGTTTTGCATGATTTACATTATCGAAGAAACCCTTTATGTCTACATCAACTACATAGTGGAGTTGTGCTTTGTTCATTAGTTTCATACTTCTTGCTATAGCGTGGCCTGTTGACCTATTTGGTCTAAAGCCATAACTGTGCTTATGAAATTTTGCTTCGCATATAGGCTCTAATACTTGTTTTATGCATTGTTGTATAATTCTATCTTCAATGCATGGTATTCCTAATGGTCTTGTTTTACCATTGGGTTTAGGAATTTCAACCCTTCTTACACTTTTAGGAAAATAATTTTCCAATTTATTTTGTATCTTTTTAACAAATATTTTACTGTCCATATCTTTAAATATCGAAATATCTAGATTATCCGTTCCAACCGTAGTTGAGCCTTTATTCTTTTTAATATTTCTGTATGCTAGTAAAATATTATTTTCAGATGTTATATACTGCATTAAATCAGTAAATCTTTTATTTTTACCACTTTCTTTATACAGATTATCAAATGTGTGCTGCATTGTGTAATATTCATTGTTTCTTAGCTTCTGTCTTTTCTCAAATTTTAAGCGTTCCTTCAAGTCTATTACTTCCTCCTTCGTTTGACCGATATTGGTTTCATATCTCTTATTCTTACTCGAACCTTGAATTTATTCAGTATTTAATTTTCAAATAACAAGTTGTCTAGTGGCTATTGCTAGTATATCATTACAATATACATCTTAGCTTTATGCCACCACTTTCACTTAGATTAAGATAAGTTATACTTTTGCTTTCCTTATCACTACTTCATAGGTAGTAAAACCTCAATATTCTAAGCTTCCCTTGTTCCATTATTGCTATCTTTTAATATATCTGTAGGTCACCAGTATAAGCCTGTAAGCTTGATAGTGCCTATAACACTATATGGATTTTCATAGAATTAAAGTTTTACTAATCCACACTTACTACACGTATGTGTCACACCCATTTCTAAGTGTTCGTAGTTTAGACCCGTACATTCCCGATTTCGTCAGTTCCATTTGAAACATCCTAACCTTAGATATTTTGTAGACCCTAGCTCTATCACTACTCGACCACCTCTGGTTCGCATTTCGTGTAGGAATTGTATCTCTTCTACTTACGGTAGCTCTCAAGCCATTTACCGAGCTTTTAACCCTTTGATGTTTACTCATCAAAACGCTAATCGTATCCTTTGAGAAAGCATTTCAAGGCGTTACCCTATCATTCTACTTTTCGCAATAATAGTTCTAATTTCTGAATTTAATCAGCTAATTAGGCTAGTTTTGTAGTAGACCCACGCCTACCTTTGTCTAGCAACAAGTCGCACTTAATCCAACATCTATACCTAGACTATATCTCTCATTTTTATATAATTCGTATATATTTATCATATATTATGTGCAAATTTCTTAAATTTAATTATATTATCCATAAGAATGTGAGTGTAAAAACTTTCGACTTTAGTTGAGAAGGGAACCCCTACATACTTTTTTGTAAAAATATTTAAATTGCAAATCTAGTGCATAAAAAAGTTTTTATAAAATATAGCTTTTGTTCTTCATTTCTTTGTATTGCCACGCAAAAACACCACAAAATTCAATTTTCAATAATGTGGTGCCCATGCAAATTGTTCTTTTTTTCAGTTGTTGCGTTAAAATAAGAATATTATGTATTAGCATTACTAAATATTTAGTAATGAATTTGGAATTTCCTCAAATCTTTCATCAGTTATACCAAGTTTTTTCTTAAATCTTTCATCTTCTATTCTTGCAATAATTATCTTATTGGGAGATATTTCCTTAATAATATTTTTTATCTTCTTAATTGATTCTTCATCATCGTTATATCCCTTAATGATAGTAATTTCGAATATAAATTTCCCTTTGTATTGTTTATTAAAGGAAGCCATATTTGAAATATATTCTACTAACGTATACCCATCAATTGGTCTTTGAATTTTTTGAAAATCTTCTTCTGTTATTACTTTTATCTCTCCAATAACCTCATCACATTTATTAGCAATTTTTATATATTCATCTCTACCTAGTAAATATCCATTAGAAAGCAGTCTTACAGGTAACCCTTTGACTTTAATAAGGTCAACAATATCACCAATTTTATCATTTACTAAGGCTTCTCCTTTTGAGTTAATAAAGATTAATTCTGCTTTTGTATTTTCTATCATGCTTTCTAGTTCAATCAATGAACTATCTATTTTATCAAATGACTTTTGGGTATCTACCTTATTTTGCGACCTTCCAATAGGCCAAAATATGCAGTCAAAGTTACAATACTTTTCTGGAAGTATGTTAACTTCCAGTACCCTTCTTCCATCTTCAATATAAATATCCTTATAACTGAAATCACCAATCACCTTATCCTCCTCAAATTACTTTATTGATACTTCCTTATTGTTAATATCAAGAATTGAAATCTTACATGTTCCACCTAAATTATCCTGTACTGTTTTTGTTAAATCTTTTAAAGCATTCTCAAACTCTTTTAATCTTCTTCCATCAATTAATTCAATGCACAAAAAAGCATTTTTTGTATTCTCAGTGAGCATTGTTCTTACTGACTCGCGCCAATTAAAGCATCTGCAAATTGCTCCTTCATTATCTTTATATACTATTTCGCCTTCATATGGTGGTGCATTTTCATCCGTTCCTAATGTAACAAAATTTTCATTTCCAACTGCCTTGGTCAATCTTATATCTCCAACAAATGTATCGATATCCTCACCACCGCAGGGCAATCCATATCTTAATGAAATAGAGTTGTAAATATCAACTAGAGGATTAATAGTTCCTAAATGGTTCCCATTATGCACTCGCTTTAGTAATGCCTCAATGGATGACCTTGCACCTTTCTTTGTTTTAAATTTTTGAAACGCCTCTCTCCATACTTTTATAACTTCGTTACTGCTGAATTGCTCATTCTTCAAATATTTTAAGGCTTCCTTTTCTGAATTATAAATCATATCCTTATATTTGTCTTTATCTTTTATAGAGTTATCTATGCCATGGCAAACAACAACACCAATCCTTGCATTGGGGAATAGATTCCAAAAGTCATCTTCAACAACAAATTTTTTCATTAAAATATACCTCCTTAACAATAAAAAATAAAAAAGCCATAGAAATATTATTAAATATCTCCCAGGCTTTTATCCCTCCGTGTACACAGTCAACTGTGTGTTTTCTCTCGGACCTGCCAATTACAAACTGCGGAACCCTAGAAAACTTAGATATGTAATTAAATTGTCATTTACAAGTCTAAAAATTATAAACTAATTTTAGCATAATATTAAAATTGAATCAACTATATGCCTTCCTTGGCAAAATTTTACCACTGTGGCTTAACTAATAGAAGCACCGGCTCCCCACACTATATTTGAACTATTAAGTTTTTCACCGATATAACTTAAAGTATTGAACATTATATCTCACCTCTTATTGTTGTGATGCAAAATCTTACCAATCTGACTTACTTTAAAAATGCTCTGAATAATGCGATTTTCTAATATGTTATTTATCTTTTTAACTTAATAGTCTACGAACTAATAAGCTCATCAACAAACTGTAATTAACCTCTTTTACTAATTTCATCTGTTATTAATGATTTTGAAATATACATCGCTTTTATTATGTTCTTAAAGCGCTTGTGATTAGAGGTACCCTCCTCAAATTTTAACTGTGCTTTTTCACATTTGCTGATAACTGAAGATACTGGGCGTAGTGCTTCTATCAATTCTTCTTTTGTATATTTGTCCATAACATTTTCATCTGTTATTAATGATTTTGAAACATACATCGCTTTTATCCTGTTCTTAAGGAGTGTGTGCTGAGAAGTACCCTCCTCAAATTTGGGCTGTATTTTTTCACATTTACTGATAGTTGAGGATACAACTCGTAGTGCTTCTATCAATTCTTCTTTTGTATATTTGTCCATAGCATTTCACCTCAAATTCATAATTTATCTAGCTTGTATTATAATAAAATTGTTCTTAACCGAAACTAGCTCACTGACAAATTCTAATTTATTTGTATACTTTAAGTAAATTATAACATATAAAAGCTCTATGACGTTCATAGAACTTCTATGCGGGTAGTCATCGGATAAAATAAATAGAGCTATAAAGATTAGAATCCCTACATATATCTAATTTAGATTGGCAATAATCATTATATAGAGTTACGCTCCTTAGAAATTGTGAATTAAAGGTTATTTACATTAGCCTTTCTTAATAAAAAAAGCAGGGCTTTAATTATTAAAATAAGTTTCCTGCAAGTTAACTTTTTCCACTAAGATCAACTACAAATCTATTTACAGGGAATAGGTCAACACATAAAATATTATTAGAGGTGATAAATTTGAGAGGATTAAATATAGGTAAGTGCATTATTCATAAGAGAAAAGAAAAAGGAATAACTCAGGAACAGTTGGCAAATTACATTGGAGTTTCTAAAGCATCTGTTTCCAAATGGGAATCTGGATTAAGTTATCCCGATATTTTGTTTCTTCCTGAGCTTGCAACTTATTTTAATATTTCAGTGGATGAATTATTGGGATATTCTCCACAACTTACAAAGGAAGATATTAAAAAAATTTATAGTAAACTCTCTCATGAATTTGCTGTAAAGCCATTTGATGAAGTAATGGAACAGTGTAATAAATTAATAAAAAAATACTATTCTTGTTTTCCTTTTTTGCTTTCTATTATTCAATTATTATTAAACTATTCCAATCTGATAAAAAATGATGCAATAAAAAAAGAAATTTTTCAGCAATGTATATTGCTAAGTAGGAGAATAAAAGAGGAATCAGAAAACATTTCTTACATAAAAAATGCAAATACTATGGAAGCATTGGCAGAGATAGCATTGGGAAATAGCGAAGAAGTTATTCGCTTATTGGATAATAAATTAGATCCATATAGAGGAGATGATGTCATACTGATTAATGCGTATCAGATGCAGGGGAAAACTGCCGAGGCAAATAAAGTGAATCAAATACTACTTTACAATAATGTAATAAACACATTAACACTTCTAAACAATTATCTTTCCTTAAACATGATGGACCCAGTTTTGTTTGAAAAGATTTATTCTCAAGGCATTCAGATTATTGATTCTTTTCAGTTAAAAGAGATTTTGACAAATGACGTTTTTGCAATTCATATCGTTGCTGCACAAGGGTATTTGATAGAGCAAGAGAAAGAAAAGGCAATAGATGCATTAGAGCGATATATGAACACTGTTTGCAGTATCCAATTTCCATTGAGTTTTAAAGAAAATGAATATTTTACTCATGTAGGTAAGTGGCTTGAAGATAATAATTTTATTGGAACAACCACTCCCGTCGATGAGATAACAATTAAGAAAAGTTTTGTCGATACAGTTGATCTAAATCCTGCATTTGAACCCTTAAGAGAAGATGAACGATATAATTTACTTGTTAAAAAATTGAAAGAAAAGTTAGGTGAAAAAAGTGAATGCAATAAATATAGAGAATCTAAAAAAATCTTATGATGGGCAAACTAATGCGCTAAGAAATATAAGTCTAAGTATACCAAAGGGTGAGATATTTGGCTTTCTTGGCCCTAATGGTTCAGGAAAAACCACTACAGTTAGAATCCTTAATGGAGTTCTTTCAGCAACATCAGGACATGCTGAAATTTTAGGGATACCTGTGGGGAAAAATGATCTTGAGATCCATAGATTATGTGGAGTTATGACCGAAAGTTCCTCCTGTTATGAAAATCTTACTGCAGAAGAAAATTTAATATTCTTTGGAAAAATGCATGGAATTGGTGAAAAATTACTTAATGAACGTACTAATTTTATATTGAAAAGGTTAGAGTTACTAGATGTAAAGAATAAAAAGGTAAAATCTTTCAGCACAGGAATGAGAAAGAGAATTTCTTTAGGCTTGGCATTAATTCACGATCCTCAGATTTTATTTCTTGATGAACCTACTTCTGGCTTAGACCCAGAAAATGCACTGAATGTTACAAGACTTATAAAAGAACTTGCAGAGGAAAATCAGGTTACAATCTTTCTTTGTACCCATCAATTAAAATATGCTGAAGATATTTGTACACTATATGGCTTTATAAATAACGGCAATATCCTTGGTCTAGGTACATTTGATGAACTTGCTTCAAGGAAAAATGCAGCCCTTCGATTAAAAATTAGAGGAAAAAATATTTCTAAAGAATTTGGATTTATCCATGAAGGTAATGATATATATAACAAATCTATTTCAGGAGACAAGGAGGTAAATACTCTAATACAAAACATACTGACAAGTGGTGGAGAAATTTATGAGGCTGTACAGCAGAAATGGTCTTTGGAACAATTGTACTTTAAATATATAAAAGGTACATCTAATGATGTGAAATTATAGTTAAGGAGTAGTTAGAATATGAATAGAAATGAAAAAGCATTGATATATAAAGATATAAATGAAATAACAAGTTCAAAACGGGTTATTATTCCTATGACTATTGTACCAATTGTTTTGATTGTAATCATCCCCCTAGCAATATTGATAAGTGCTAACTATATTGGAAATGATTCAAGTATGTTTACAAAGATAGCTCCTCTTATAAAAAAATTACCTTCTGAATATAAAACATATACTCCAGCCCAACTTTTAATAAAAGTAACGCTAAACTTTATGTTTCCATCATACTTTCTTATAATTCCAATAATGTGTTCAGGAGTTATTGGAGCCAGTAGTTTTGTGGGAGAAAAGGAACATAAAACCCTAGAGTCTCTGCTTTACACACCAATATCCATGGAACAACTGCTTAGAGCCAAGATTTTAGGTGTTTTTGTGCCCTCTTACATGGTGACTTTGATTTCATTTATAGTATTTGGCATCATATTTAATGTAGGTGGTTTTATCTATTTTGGAGAACTTATTTTTCCAGATGTAAAATGGCTTATAATCATACTTTGGATTTCCCCTGCGATCAATTTATTATCGTTAATATTTACTGTGATGGTATCGTCAAAATCAGAAACCTTCCAAGAAGCACAGCAAGTAAGCGGCCTTCTTGTCATTCCAGTGATTCTTATATTAGTGGCTCAAATGACAGGTGTGCTTTTGCTTAGCAAAGTTGTAATGCTTATAGGTGGCGGTGTTCTCTTGATACTTGATTATATATTGATAAAAAGGATTTCCTCTAAGTTTATTCCTGAGAAACTAATTTAGATATGTACTATTAACCTTTTAATTTTGTTCCTCACATAATTAATTTTTATGTTTTTGACGAAAGAGTACTAGTAAATATATTGAAAAAATATTATTTTTAAAAAACACACGGAGAAGACAGCTATCTTAGGTGCTGATTTGAATTATATGATTAGCATATAAGGAAGACTTGACTGTTCACGACTAAACTTAGTTCAGAATATTTTCGGATTACGACAGAAAAACACCGCAAAATTCAAATTTGAATAATGCGGTGTTTGAGTAAATTATTCAGTTTTTAAGTTATTACGTTAGATAAGGAGATTCTAAAACTAATCACCTAATAATAAAATCGTTTATCCTCATTGCTATAATGTTCCCTTCTTTAATGCCATTTACAATCCCAAATTTAAACTTTTTTTCTTGATGTATTAAACAACAATAATATTCTTCATATCTACCATCTTCCGATTCCGCTATTATTTTTGAAATATTACAATAATCAAAAACTCTTATTTTTCCAAAACCAAGTACTAATTGTTGATACTTTAAGCTTTTATCTTTATTATTAAGTATTAAAATTTCTTTTCCAAAATTATATCTTATCCATTGGTAAAGGGACATACACCCTATATAAACGGCAAGACCAGCTACAAATAACATTAGAAGTATATCTTTCAAAGGCCATTGAAAAAGTTTTAAACTCAGTGCCTCCAGCAGCATATCCAAAATTATAAACAGTCCCACTGGTAGCATAAAAATTGAAAACAAAAGATATCCACTAGTTCCTAAGAAGCCTTTTTTAATATTTATTATCACCTTAAGAATATTATCCTTATCATATAAATATTCTACTTTTTTTTTCATTCTCAACTTCACCTCAAAGAAATTTATACTTTAATAAGGAATAGTTATATATTACAATTTTAATTTAATCAATACTAAAATTGTATCATGTTATATCCTTTCTATTATTACTTACTTAGCATCTAATATAATTCCAATCATAACTTAACTACTACAGAAATTATAACATATAATTACAGTCCCTGGAATTCATTATATTTCTGATAAACTTTTCCCCACAACCTACTCCTCCTTTTATAAAATAAAAAAATATATAATTTTACTACTTAATATGTTTGTATTGCGACATAAAAACACCTCAAAATTCAATTCATAAATAATGCGGTGTTTGAGTAAACTGTTCGTTTTTTTATTTGTGACGTTAAATAAGAACATTACGAAATATCTTAACTAAATGTTTTATTCATTTTGAGAATTTATATGATCATAACTTTCTTCTAAAATAAACATAACTATTTCTTCAATGCTCAAATTATTTGTATCAATTTTTATACCTCTAATGTCTTTTTCAAATGAAATTAAACATCTATCTATTTGCTGGGAAGCCCATAAATTATCTGCTTCACCTCTTTCTAACAATCTGCTTAATATAATAGATTTTGAACCTTCCAAGATATAATGATGAATAAGAATGCCATCAGTAATCAATCTATCAATAATTTGACTATAATACTCTTTATTTACCAATGTCATTGGAACTATGATTGTTCCAGAATAATTTTCATGTAAATATTTTAACATCTGATAGTTAAAATCACGCCACAATGGTATATCTTGAAAGTCTCCTTTTCTGCTAATACAATCGGGGGAATTATTCCAAATAAATTCTCCTGCCATTTCAGGGTCATATATAAAAGAATTTATTATTTTTTTATTTAACTCATTTGATATTGTTGTTTTTCCAATTCCAAAAGAGCCATTTATCCATATTATCATCATTTTCACTCCTAAAAAATAAATAATTTTGTTCAGAATAATTTACAACTATGACTTAGTTCATAAGGAAAGTTTATCATATTTGCCACTTTTTTGTACTAATTTTCAATATACTTGAGATAACTTTTATTTTTTAATACCGTATTATTCAGTTTTCAAAGAACATTGTTCGTAGTCTGAAATTAAAACTTACGTCGCATTTATTTCATATTATGAACTATGCACATTAAAAGCAAGACAATAAACATATTGACTTGAGGGCATACTATTACAGTAGCATAACTCATTGAAAAGAAAAATCTATACTTTTTTGTGAATTACCATTATAATATTAATGCTGTTTACCATGGGAATTAAGAAATGGAGGTGTCAAATTGAAAAAGATTAAATTACAAAACAGACCTTTTGGCCCGTTTCCTACTATACTTGTAGGAGGAGATGTGAATGGGAATCCTAATTATGTCACTGTAGGTGCATGCGGAGTAGTAAGCCTTAAGCCAGTGCTATATGTATCGCTTAAGGATAGTCACTACACAACTTTAGGTATTAAGGAAAATGGTTACTTCAGTGTCAACATACCTTCTGCGGACTTGGTTCAAAAGACCGATTATTGTGGTATAGTATCAGGGCATAAAACAGACAAGTCTAATTTATTTACATCATTTTATAATGAAATTGGAAAAGCACCAATGGCTGAAGAATGCACGATGAATTTTCTATGTAAAGTTATCCAAACCATTCCTGTCTTTGATTTTCAAATGTTTTTAGGAGAAATAGAAGCTGTATACGTTAATGAGGAATGTATGACAGATGGCAAACCTGACCCATTAAAAATTAACCCACTAATGATGATGGGCTCAAATTATTATGATTTAGGCAAAGACGTAGGTACTTTATTTAAAACAGGTCTAGAAATACTACCTAAATAGTTAAATAGGGGCTATCCTCATAAGGTAGTCCTTTTGACTTTTATATTTGTTGCCATATATGTGGATAATAATGTCACGTTAAGAAAGTAGCAATATTCTTTAACAGAACCGTAATAAAACAATAACTTTATAGCATCATCTGTTGTGATGCATAATCTTTGTATTGCAACGTAAAAACACCGTAGAATTCAATTATGAATAATACGGTATTCAAAATAATTATTCGTTTTTTATTGTTTGACATTAAATAAGAACGATACGATATAACTAAAGCTAAAATCATGTTATTTCAACTCTATAAATTGTAATTTGTCAGCTTCGTATTATGCTCATAAATGGGAGCTAAACATATTCTACGCCTTTGGAGGCAAAGCTGAACTCCGTAGTATGCTTATTAACGGAAAAAAAACACAGCTATTCGTCCTGTTCTTTTTCGTCTAACTGTTTTTGAATTTTTGCCTGTTTTTTCTTGTTCAGATAATTAAGGCAAGACAGTACAACAAAAACCGAAACGGTTGCGCTGATAAAAGTAATTGCCAAGACGGCAATAAAATAACCTATACCATCTTCCTTATATTGTTCTGCGTACTGTGTATAGTTCAAAACCCCGTTAATCGTTGTTACTACAATTCCGGCTACTATACTGTACACAAAAGGGATGGCTTTAGCACGTTTTCCTTCGCCGTATATGTTAAGTCCCAAGGTCATGTACCGTATTATCATGTAAAGGGACATTCCGAAGAAGCATATAAACTCAACGGCATACTGCTCAAACGGAGCGTTCAACAGAAACTGCTGTACGAGCATTGAACAGAAAAGCGTAATCATTAAAATGCCGTATGCTTCACTATTTATTTTGCGGCGTTGCGCTACAACTCTTTCGTCTTGCGAATTTTGATTTTTCATTTCGATTCCTCCCAAAATAAATCATTTAATGTTTTGCCAAGCTCCTTACAAATCGCTATACAAAGGTTTAGCGTGGGGTTATATTCCCCTGATTCTATCAGCCCGATAGTTTGTCGGGTAACGCCTACGGCTTTTGCCAAGTCCTCCTGCTTCATATCAAATTCCATTCGGGCGATTTTCATTCTCTTATTTTTCATAAAATGCCACCTTTCATAGTCTTAGTATACATTATACATTGCATAATGTAAAATATATTTTGCATTTATGTTTGTTAAATTTTTATGACAACCACTTTCTATGTCAAAAGAAAAAACCCCACAGTAGCAATTCTAAATACTCTTGTGGGGTTTATGTCACTTTTAGAAAATATAAATACCTTGTTACACTGAAATAGCCCAACCTTGCTATAGCCATGTGATACTCCTGTCCATTATATAAATAACCCGAAGATCAAATCTGATCAACAAATTACTATTTATCTGCTCATTATACAAATAATCTTTACTTCACAGTTAATTACTATTGTGATTTAACTAATAGTAATTATATCATATTTATGCACCGACCAATGGTTGTTTTGGTAGTAAATATAAAATGTTTTTACTTCTTAACACCGTATTATTCAATTTTCAAAGAACATTATTCGTATCTACATTTTCAAAAGTTACGCCGCCTTTATTTCAGACTGCGACATAAAAACACCCCACAATTCAATCCGTGAATAATGTGGTGTTTTAGAATGATTCTTTTATATTTTGTACGCTGCTTTCAAAGAGTATCATATTAAATATAACCCGTTACCTACCAAACGTGAGTGGTATTCTTAATATATTAGCATCCATAAAATTTTAGATGTTTTTCAATATTTGACTGTATATATTCAGCACTGTGACTACCATGGAATACATGATTTTAAGAATTTATTTCTTTTTCTTTAAATTTGCAGGTTTTTTCAGTTGGAAATTACTACAACACCCTTTAAAGATATTAAGAGAACTATACTAACTTCAGCCTATTAAAAGGGGGATATGTGGTGTAAAAGGCATTTAAACAAAATTAGAGATTCTTATTTATTTTTGCAAAATATATGTATGTTCCAGATTGTTGTTTGAGAGTTCAGCGAGTTACAATTTGGAACCATATATTTTAAGAAAAAGCAAATTAGAATCTCTTATTGAAGTGAGTTGCTGATCTCGCCACATATCCTTTTTTAAAACAAAGGTATTATATACTTTAAATAGTAATTTTCTTATTTTCTCTACTATCTATTCTAAAATTACTATAACAGCCTCTAAAGTTATTAAAACAAGAAATACTTTTAGAGAAAATAGATATCTGTAAAAATAATAAGAATACTTTATTTGTGAACTAATATTTAAGCGTGAAGTAAACAGGACGTTTACTTAGCTCTGTTGTCACAGGACGTGGCATTAGAGCATTAGCTTAAATATTAGGGCACAAATATTAGTATTCTTTATTTTTATAGCTATCTATTGAACAAAAGTATTTCTTGTTTTAATTTTCAACCTTTAAAAGCTGCTTAGTCGCAATTTCCTTATTTTCTGTAGAATTTCTTTATTGTTTCACAAACAAAATCTACTTCTTCTTCTTTTAATTCTGGATATATTGGTAATGCTAATATTTCTTTTGATACTTTTTCTGCTACTGGGAAGTCTCCTTCTTTATGTCCTAAGTAACTGAAACATTTTTGCATGTGTAATGGTATTGGATAGTAAATACTATTTCCTATTTCATTTTCTTTTAAGTAAGCTACCAGTTCATCTCTTCTTTCAGCACGTATATTGAATACATAATATACTGGTTTTTGATCTCCTTTTATTTTAGGGAACCTTACATATTCACAATCCTGTAATTTTTCCATATACATATTAGCTATTTCTTCTCTCTTTTTAATAGCATCATTTATATATTTTAATTTTACTGAAAGTACAGCAGCTTGCATACTATCTAATCTTGAATTATATCCTATATAATCATAGTGATATTTTTTAGATGCTCCATGTACTCTAAACATTCTAGTTCTTTCTGCTAATTCATCACTATTAGTAACTATCATACCTCCGTCACCATATCCACCTAATGTTTTAGTTGGGAAGAATGAAAATATACCCATATCTCCTATAGTTCCTGAATGTCTATAGCTGTCTCCATCACCTTTCCATCTCATTCCAAAGGCTTCTGCTGCGTCTTCTAAAACTCTTAAATCATTTTTATTTGCTATTTCCATTATTTTATCCATGTTATTCATTTGTGAAAATAAATGAATTGGAAGTATTCCCTTTGTTTTAGAATTTACTTTTGATTCTATTTGATTTAAATCCATTTCAAAAGTTTCTTCGTCTATATCTACAAATACAGGTGTAGCTCTATGTTTAGCTATACAAGATGTAGATGCTAAGAATGTAAATGGTGAAGTTATAACTTCAGCTCCATTTTCAAAACCTAAAATATGAGAGGCAATTACTAAAGCATCTGTACCTGATGCTACGCCTATAGCATGTTTTGCTCCTGTATATTCTTTTATAGCTTCTTCAAAGTTTTTAACTTGTGGTCCAAGTATAAAACTTCCACTTTCTACTACATCAAATATAGCTTTATCAAATTCAGCTTTTTTTTCTAAATATTCTCTTTTAGATGTATAAAAGTTAACCTTCACTTATATCACTCTTTCTTTTTTATTTTTATTTAATAATCAAAATTTTTCTATTTCAGCTTTGCTTACTTCATTACATTAAATTATAAGTAAATATTTCTACTTACTTATAATTTAATAAATATTTTAACTACAATGAGCTATTAATTATTTCATTACTTTTTCTACTGCAGCTACAAGTTCTTTAGCTACATATTCTGCATCTTCTAAAGATAATGTAGAATATACTGGTAAAGAAATCTCATTAGCATATTGTGCATATGCATTTGGATAGTCTTCTATATTGTATCCTAAATTTTTATATAATGTAAACATTGGTAGTGGTTTAAAATGTACATTTGTTGCTATATCTTTTTCAGCTAATATTTTTATTACTTCATTTCTTTCAGCTTCTTTAAATCCTTTTATTCTTAGTGGATATATATGATATGAAGTTTCTTTAGTTTCATCTTTTTTAAATGGTATTATAGCCCACTCTTTTTCAGCTAACACTTTTGTATAAGTATCAAATATAGCTTCTCTTTTTCTTAGCATTTCTTCGTATCTTGTAAGCTGAACTAAACCTATAGCTGATCCCATATCTGTCATATTGCATTTATGTCCATCTGTTACTATATCATATTCCCAAGCTCCAGCTTTCATCTTTGATAGAGCATCCTTTGATTGACCATGTAAAGATTGTAATTTAAAATCTTTGTGTAAATCTTCTCTTCCTTTAAAACTATTATCTCCAAAAGTTATTGCTCCACCTTCTGCTGTTGTAAGGTTTTTTACTGCATGAAATGAGAATACATGGAAATCTACTTGACCTCCAACTTTTTTACCCTTATAGATAGCACCTAAAGAATGTGCTGAATCTGATACTAAGATTATATCTTCACGACCTTTAGCTTTTAAAACTTCTTTAATAGCATCATAATCTACAGGCACTCCTGCAAAATCTACTGTATATATAGCTTTAGTTTTTGATGTTATTGCATCTGCTAATTTTTCTATATCTATTAAAAAACTATCTTTTGCTACATCTACAAATTTTGGTTTTACACCTCTATGCAAACATACACTTGCTGTAGCTGTATAAGTATAAGGAGTAGTTATCACTTCATCTCCTTCTTTTATATCAAACTCTTTTAATACAAGTTCTAATCCTGCTGAGGCACTAGATACTGCTACAGCTTTATTTGTATGACAATACTCTGCTAAATTATTTTCAAATTGTTGTGTTTTAGGACCTGAAGTTATCCAACCAGATTTTAACACCTCTACTACTGCATCTATTTCTCTTTCTGTAATATCTGGTGGTGAAAATGGTATCTTTTTCATTATAATCCTTCCCTTCATTTAACAATTAATTTTTTATTTTAAAATAATTTTTATTTATTTATTACCTTTAAAATATCCTGTATCCTTTGTTATATAAATATTTTCTTTTTCCTTTATATTATCTTCTAAATAATCATAAATCTTTTTTAAATCCTTTGAAGATAAATTCACTTTATTGTTTCCTGGCATGGAAAATATATAGTCTAATATATATACAGGATCTGTCACCTTTAAATTATCTTTATATCTTTTCAATTCTACCATATTAAAATATTCTGATACAATTTTTAATCCATTTTCTAATTGAAAACTATCTGTAATCTCCCAGCTCTCACTGGTTAAACTATATATATCAAATGTAGAAATTATTTCTCTTATTTCTTTCATGTGATTTTTACCAACAGTGGAGGCAAATAAAATACCCTCACTTTTTAATACCCTATTTATTTCTTTTAAAGCTTTATTTATATTGGGTACATGATAAAGCATATGATTTGCTATAACTACATCGAAACTTTCCTCTTCAAAAGGAATATTTTCTGCATTTACAATTTTAAAATTAAATCTACTTCTTTTTTCTCCTAAATTTTTTTTAGCGTCCTTTAGCATACCATCTGAAAAATCTGTTAATGTTATTTCCCAATTTGAGGGGATATGATTAAAATTTTTATTCCAAAGACTAGCATCACCACAACCTAGCTCTAATATTTTTATATTAGGCTGCTTTAAGTCTAAATTACTTAATTCTGATATATTCTCATTACTTATTTTTTTATTATAATTTTTATAGTTTGAACTCATCATACTTAATTCCTGCTTTAATTCTTTAAAAAACCATGGCATCCAACCTTCTTTATTTGTACTAAAAAGCTCATGAATAGCTATTCTTGCCCTTAAGTTTGATGCATTTTCATATTGCTGAGTCCAATTTTTATCAGAATTTATGGCACTTATTATATTTATAAACTTATCCCAATCCATTTCTTTATTAAAATCTATGGTATCTGCCGCTTCATCTATAGCTTTTATAATAGATTGTATATGCTTTATTTTTTTCTTCATTATTTCCTTTTGAATTTCTAAAGACTTTTTAAAATCTTTATGATTCAAATCATACTTCATTATATTAGCTATATCCTCTAGGGAAAGCCCTATAAATTTAAGAGTTAATATCTTTTGTAGTTTACCAAAATCCTCTTTGCTGTACAATCTATGACCTAATTCATTATGGCTACTGGGAACTAATAACCCTATTTTGTCATAATATCTTAAAGTCCTTATGGTTACTCCAGCTTTTTTAGCAAATTCTCCTGTGGTAAATAATTTTTTTGAGGTATCTTTCATATTAATCACCTCTGCAATAATATATTATGTGTAGGAATTATTATTAATAATTTTTATTACTAACTTTAATTAATCTTCATTAAGATAAAATTAAAAATATTTTAATTAACCGATATAATTATTTTTATGAACTATTTCAGAATCTAAAAAACTCTACAGTTCATTTAACTGTGCAAAATTATGTAATAAATTAGTGTAGGATATATATCCTACACTAATTTATAATATTATATTAACACATGACGTAAGGTAATGAGCAATAGTTATTTTTAAAATCTACATTTTTAATGTATCTCAATCTTTTTTCTTTTGCTGTTATCTTGGTTTGTTTTAGCAATAGTAATCTTCAAAACTCCATTATTAAATGAAGCATCTATTTTATTTTCATCAGCATTATCCATATAGAAATTTCTCTTAAATTCACCATAATGTCTTTCACGCCTAACATAGTTTTCTTTTTTATCTTCTACTGATTCTTGTCTTTTTGCATTGATTACTAAATAATTGTTATGAAAATCTATAGATATATCCTCTTTTTTTGTTCCTGGAAGATCCGCTTCTATTAAATAGTTTTCATCTGTCTCCTTTAAATCCACATTAAAGTTTTTATGAATATTACTCATTTCTGTAAAGTAATCATCACTAAAGAATTTCTTTACAAATGGTGAAAAAAAATCATCGTGTCTAGCTAAATCATCTTCTCTAAAAGGAATCAGTTCAAACATTATTAAATTCCTCCTTTGTTTAATTTAGGTGTTTTGTTCCTTTTATCCGATGACTACCCGCTCTAATACTCCCATCTTTTTCAAAGTGGGAGTATTAGAGCGACTATGTCCCTGGATAACAATTTCTCCTAAAGGATAACGACTTCTAAGGAGTAAAACTCCTAAGAAGTCTGTTAATAAGCTTTAGTGGGAGTAAAAGCTCTCTCTGAAGCCAAGAACTCTGTTTATATTAAACATTAATATAGTATCAGGCTATATAATTATTATTAGAGGAATATAATAAAAATAAACTAGAAATATTTACTTCAGCCTATCATACAATTCTCTTACTGATTTTTTTAAAACCGGATGTATAAAATTTTCATCTATATCGCACAAAGGTTTTAGTACAAACTCTCTGTTTTCCATATCCTTATGAGGAATAACTAAATCTTTTTCATTTATTATTAAATCATCATAAAAAATAATATCTAAATCTATAGTTCTAGGTCCCCATCTTCTTTCTCTTACTCTATCTAACTGTTTTTCTATGTTTAAAAGCTCCCCTATTAAATCTTCTGGAGTTAAATTAGTTTCTATTTTTACTACTCCATTTAAAAAACTATCTTGATCTAATACTCCATAGGGTTCTGTTTCATATATAGGAGATACTTTAATTATTTTTATTTCTCTTTCCTCTATTTTTTCTAAGGCCCTTTTTATGTAATTTTCTTTTTCACCTATATTACTTCCAAAGGCCACATAAGCTGTATGCATATATTATCATCTCCTTAAGGATTATATATATATATCTTATTTATAGCACTCTCAGATTTTTGAAACCTTTTAATAAACAAAGATTTATATTTATTAACCGTGATACCCATTAGATTGTCGTTCCATATTTTCTACAACAATATCATGAATATCACCTAATGAAGCACAATACTCAAGCACTTTCCATGGAGTATTTGTATGAAAATGAATTTTGATCAATTCCTCATCACCAACTGCAAGTAAGCAGTCACCTTCAATGTTTTTTGTAATATACTCATTTATTTTATCTTCTGAAAGATTTTCTCCTTCAATTAATAACTGCGTATCAAATCTGTATTCAAGCATAGTCATTCTCCTTTTCCGTTTTACAAATTCTAATTTTTTCTTTTATTATATAAATTTATCTTACAGACCTAAAAATCAGAAGATACAATTTAAATTATAATTTAATTTTCATTATATTTTTTAGATTTTAAAATATATTTATATATATCTTTAAAATAATTTATATTTTTCTTACAGCTTCTAGCATTCTTATGGCTCTTATATTTTCTTTTACATCATGTACTCTCACCATTTGAAGTCCTGCATCTACAGCTAAACAAGATAAAGCTATGGTTCCTTCTAGCCTTTCTTCTGTAGGTAAGCTTCCTAAAACTTTTCCTATGGTGGCTTTTCTTGAGGCTGCTAAAAGTACTGGAAGATTAAAGCTTTTTAGTTCTTCTATTCTGTTCATTATTTTTAGATTATGCTCTACAGTTTTTCCAAAGCCTATGCCTGGATCTAATATTATTTTATCCTCTGTTATGCCATGAGATTTGCAATAATCTATCCTCTCATTAAAATAAAGATGAATTTCTTTCATTAAATCTTTATAAACTGGATCTATTTGCATATCCTTTGGTTTTCCTTTTACGTGCATAAGTATTACAGGCACATTGTATTCTTTAACTACTTTAACCATATTTTCATCATACTTCATAGCACTTATATCATTTACTATATCCGCCCCTGCCTTTATTGCAGCTTTTGCAGTATTAGCTCTGTAAGTATCTATAGAAATTATAACATCCTTAAATCTATTTTTTATTTCTTTTATAACAGGAACTACTCTTTTTATTTCTTCCTCTTCATCTACTGGGTCAGAGCCTGGTCGTGTGGATTCTCCACCTATATCTAAAATTTCTGCCCCTTCTTTTAACATCTTTTCTGCTGTTTTTAAAGCTTCTTCTATAGAATTTTTTCTAGAACCCTCATAAAAAGAATCTGGAGTACAATTTATAATTCCCATAACCTTTAAATTTTCATAATTTATTTCTCTTCCATCTTTTAAAATTGTTCTAACAGCTCCATTATTTTTAATATAGTTTTCTAACTCCACTACTATTTCTTGTATTCTAAAAAAAGTCATATATTTAAGTTTTGCTAATAATTTTTTGTATTGTCTATCTGTTCCTAATAAAATTATATCTGAAGTTTCCACTTTGCAATTTACACAATATTTATTTATGGCACAATCTCCACCTAAAGCCATTAGTTCCTGTTTTATTATATTGGCTGCAGGAGCTAATACATTAAAAATTTTTAAAGGAGTAATGCTATTTTTATTCATAAATATATTTATACTACCTTCATGTACTTCTATTTTACTAAGCTCTTCTGGGAAACTATTTTTATTTAATTCTATAATCATTTTTAATCCCCTTTTTTATAATAAAATATTATATTTAATTTAAAGTATGTTATATAAAAATGCTTTACAATTGGTAAAATATCAAAGTAAACCAATATTAAGTTTGTATATGCTTACTAATTCCATTCACCTTATTATATAATCT